>ERZ506887.500-NODE-500-length-22945-cov-12.167890_pt1 | contig 22945 bp, 15 predicted proteins | sample MGYA00512905_ERZ506887 | MGnify/ENA metagenome assembly ERZ506887 | reverse complement strand
GCCCCGGCGAGCGCGCCATCCTGACCAGCCGCGTGGTGGACCGCCCCATGCGCCCGCTGTTCCCCAAGGAGATGCGCAACGACGTGTGCATCACCATGACCGTCATGAGCCTTGACCCGGACTGCAGCCCCGAGATCGCCGGTATGATCGGCGCTTCTCTGGTGACCGCCGTGTCCGATATCCCGTGGAACGGCCCCATCGGCGGCGTGCAGGTGGGCTTGGTGGACGGCGAGATCGTGCTGAACCCCACCCAGGAGCAGCGCAAGGTGAGCGACCTTGCCCTGACCGTTGCCGCCACCATGGACAAGATCGTGATGATCGAGGCCGGCGCCAACGAGGTGGACGAGGACACCATGCTGACCGCCATCAAGACCGCACACGTTGAGATCAAGAAGATCATCGAGTTCATCAACAAGATCGTGGCCGAGCGCGGTAAGCCGAAGATCGACTTCCAGGTGGTGGGTCTGGACATGGACGTGTTCCACGCCATCCAGAACAAGTACCTGGACGATTTCAAGGCTGCCATGGACACCGACGACAAGAACGTGCGTGATGCAGCCCTGCTGCCCATCATGGACAAGATCGCCGAGGAATATCCCGACCTGTCCGCCGCCGATCTGGATCTGGTAAGCTACAAGATGCAGAAGTTCGTGGTGCGCCGCTGGCTGCTGGATGAGGGCAAGCGCGTGGACGGCCGCGGCATCAACGAGATCCGCCCGCTGGCTGCTGAGGTTGGCATCCTGCCCCGCGTGCACGGCTCCGGTATGTTCACCCGCGGTCAGACGCAGGTGCTTACCACCTGCACGCTGGGCGGCACCAAGGACAACCAGTTGATGGATGACCTGACCGACGAGCAGACCAAGCGCTATATCCACCACTACAACTTCCCGCCGTACTCTGTGGGCGAGGCACGCGCACCGCGCAGCCCCGGCCGCCGCGAGATCGGCCACGGCGCATTGGCTGAGCGTGCTCTGGTGCCGGTGCTGCCCTCTCTGGAGGAGTTCCCCTACACCATCCGCTGCGTGTCCGAGGTGCTCTCTTCCAACGGTTCCACCTCTCAGGCTTCCATCTGCGGCTCTACGCTGGCACTGATGGACGCAGGCGTGCCCATCAAGGCTCCGGTTGCCGGTATCTCCTGCGGCCTGATCACCGAGGGCGAGCGCTGGATGACCATGCTGGACATTCAGGGCGTGGAGGACTTCCACGGCGATATGGACTTTAAGGTTGGCGGCACCCGCAAGGGCATTACCGCCATCCAGATGGATATCAAGATCGACGGTCTGACCTACGACATCATTGCCGAGGCCTTTGAGAAGTGCCGCAAGGGCCGGCTGTATATTCTGGACGAGATCATCAAGCCGGTGATCGCCGAGCCGCGTGCAGAGCTGAGCCGCTGGGCACCCAAGATGTTCAGCATGATGATCCCCACCGACAAGATCAAGGACGTGATCGGTAAGGGCGGCAAGGTCATTCAGGACATCTGCGCTACCTGCAACTGCAAGATCGATGTGCAGGAGGACGGCCATGTGTTCGTCTCCGCCGTGGATCAGGAGGACGCAAAGCGCGCCATCTTTACCATCAAGACCATTGTGGAGGATCCCGAGATCGGTGCTATCTACAAGGGCAAGGTGACCCGCCTGATGAACTTTGGTGCCTTTGTGGAGATCGCCCCGGGCAAGGAAGGCCTTGTGCATATCTCCAAGCTGGACACCAAGCGCGTGGAGCGGGTAGAGGACGTGGTTGCCGTGGGCGATGCCATCGTGGTCAAGGTGACCGACATCGACCAGCAGGGCCGCATCAACCTGAGCCGCCGCGACGCCATTCTGGCACTGGAAGCCAAAAAGGCCGCCCAGCAGCAGTAAAAGCTTAATACAAACTGCATAAAATAAGAGCCGCTGTACGATTTGTACAGCGGCTCTTTTGCGTGGAGAACCCTCTCAGGCTCACTGCGTTCGCCAGCACCCCCGAAAGGGGAAGCTTTTTGCACGCCTGCAAGCTTAGCGCGAAAGCCGGAAGGGGTGTTCCGCCGCAGCGCCGCACTTCCGTAGGAAGCAGGCGCTGCAAATGCAGTTCCCGGCTACGACCCCTCCTGTGAAAAAAGCGTCTGTCGCGCTCCGCAGAGTGCGACAGACGCGAAAATTTAAAATAATCTTTCCGCTGAACATGGCCAGAGCGCAGCGGAGGCCATTCAAAATCGTGCCGCGCCCGGCAGGGGAGAGAGCACAAAAAGCTCCCCCTTCGGGGGAGCTGGCATCGAGCAAAGCGAGATGCCTGAGAGGGTTCGTGCCCAAACCCCACCCGTGAAAAGGCAATTCTGGAAAATCCGCAGATTTTCCAGAATTGCAAATTTAAAAATATATTTTCCGCTGATTATGCGCAGAGCAACGCGGAGCGCATTCAAAATCGTACTGTACCCGGCAGGGGAAAGGGCATAAAAAATGCTCCCCCTTGCGGGGGAGCAAATTCGGCACCCAACGCCAAACTATGCCGAAAAGAAAGGAGGCAGGGTCAGTTTTCCTTTTTGCCCTGACGGTTCAGCACCCAGCCAGCGGCAAACAGCAGCACACCGCTGCAAGCCAGCACCGGCACGGGCCAGTTCAACTGACCGGTCTGGGGCAGAACAGGCTTATCCGGGTTGGAAGGGGAGACCGGGTTATCCGGGTTCTCGGGGCTTACGGGATTGTCCGGGTTGCCGGGACTTACCGGGCTATCGGGGCTGTCCGGGCTCACCGGCGTATCCGGGGTGTCCGGCTGCTCCGGAAGATCGGGGGTGTCCGGTGTGTCGGGCGTATCCGGCGGTGTAACTGGCACATCCGGGGTGTCGGGGATGTCCGGCGTTTCCGGGATGGTGGCGCCTACCTTGGGGGTGGCGTCCACATCGTAGATCCAGTTGTCGCCATCGGGCATGGGGATGGACACAAGGAAGGGCTTGATGGCCTCGTAGCCGTGGGATGCCTCGGTCTGCACGACCAAGTACAGCCCCTGCGGCAGCTTGGTAATGTCGGCATAGCCCTCTTCGTTCACGTCCTGCTGGGCGGCAATGGCGGGCACAACGGGCAGGTACTTTACCAGCTGGTCAGCCAGCGTGCTGTCGGAAAGGTCGCCCAGCACCACACCGCAGCCCGTAAAATCGCCGGTATAGTCAAAGTACAGGTTGCCGTTGGTGCGCTTGACGGTGGCCACCTGATACAGGGTCAGCTCGCCGCCACGCAGGGGCACATCGTTGTGGGTGTCGTACAGACGGACATGGAGCGAGCCCAGCCGCCCCAGCACAATGTTGGCACTGGTGGCAAAGGCCGGCAGGGCGCAGCATACCACAAGGCACATAGCCAGCAGCACAGCCGCCAGACGATGACGCAGATCAATGCTTTTCATGTTTTTCTCCTCTCGTTTTCTTGGGTTTGCGTGTAGAAAGCAGCATACCGATCAGCAAGATCAGCAGCATGGGCAGCGCCATAATGGGCGCAACAATAATGGGTTCAATTTTAAGCGCTTCGGCGGTAACGCGGAGGTGCTTGTACTGATCCGGGGTCTCCACGCGGCGGCCGCGCACCAGCAGGCGGTGGGTGTTGATGCCGTAGGGGGTGCAGGTCATCAGGGTAACGTAGTCCTTGCCTTCGGCGATCTTCAGCTCGTCGGTCTCGGTGGGCAGCACGATGGAAATTTTGTCCACCTCGTAGGTGAGCACCCGGTCCAGCACGGTGATGGTAAAGGTATCGCCCACTTCCAGCTGGTCGAGGTTGGTAAACAGCTTTGCGCTGGGCAGGCCGCGGTGTGCCGAGATGACCGCGTGGGTGGACGCGCCGCCCACCGGCAGGCTGGTGCCCTCTAAGTGGCCTGCGGCGATCTGCAGCACGCTGTCGCTGGTGCCGTGGTAGATGGGCAGCTCCACGCCGATTTTGGAGATGGTGATGTAACCCATAATGCCCGTACCGGTAATATCCAGCGTTTCGTTGTAGCCGGTAAGCTGATCCGGGCGGTAGAGGGCGTTTTCGTTAGCGGCCACCTGTGCGTTAAAGGCATCGGCGGCGTCAAAGTAGGCGCTGTAATCCGCATCGGTCATGTTGTCCACGTCTTGCGCGTAGCTTGCCACCGCGCGGGACTGGTTGCGCTGGTTGACGTAATCGCTGATGGTGGGGTATAACATCACGGATAGACCCACGAAAAAGACGAGGATCAATATAATGGTGCTTTTGTTCTTTTTCATGGGCTACTCCCTAACGTTATAGTTTCAGGACCAGAGCAGGGGGCTTTGCAGCCCCGCTCTGTGCAGGGGAAAAGGAGAGCTTAGCGGTTCTCCATGCGCTTTTTGGTAATGAGCAGGATGGCTGCTGCAACCATCAGGCCGCCGCCGATCACATAGAAGATGGTGGTGCCGATGCCGCCGGTGCCGGGCAGGGTAGAACCCATGCGGTTCTCGATCTTTGTGGTCAGAGCGCCAGTGGATACCTCACCGGTAAAATCATCGCCGCCCGTCAGCGCAGTAAGCTTGGGGTCGGCAGCTTTGATTTCATGATCTGCTTCGACCTTGAACTTAATAGGCTCAATAGAGTTATAGCCAGCGGGAGTGATGATCTCCTTGATCATGTATTCGCCGTCATCAATGCCCTTCCACTCGAAGGTGTGCTGAGTCTTGTCTGCAACCTCTTTGCGGTCTGCGCCAACGTTCAGTTCCTTGACCAGAGTATAAGCGTCAGAGCCCTCCATAAAGTAGGAAGTGCCATCTTTGGGGTCGGGGACAGCAGGCAGTTTTTTGTACAGAGCAAAAGCTGCGCCAGTCAAAGGTTTATTGTCCTGATCGACCTTATTAGCAACTACTTTGTAGGTGAAAACGATGTTCTTATCCGGGGCGGTTTTGCCCTTGCCATCGCCATTCGGGTTGTTGGAGAATACCAGATAAGCTTCGTTCGGGTTGCCGGTAGAACCAATGATAGCATCATCATCCAGAATGGCAGTATATTCGACCGTGATTGTGGAGCCGTTGGTTGCACCATACTGCTTCACATCATCAATAGAAACAGTCAGCTTTTTATCCATCTCATTCCAATAGTAGAAGTATTCACCAGAGGTCAAAGTTGTATCACCGACCTTGACGGAGGTGATACCATTGTAAGTCAGGTGGTCCATGGTATCGACAAACTCCACATAGTAGGTGTCGAAGTTGCTCACATTGCCCAGAGTAGCGGTCAGCTGATAGGGAATAGTATCGCCGATATCGTAGTCGGCAGAATCCTGCCAGCCAGTAGTAGCAGATTCGCCAATGGAATCGTTTTTGTCCTTGACCTTCTTCTGAAGGGTGGGAATATCGGTTTTTACCTTGGGGGTAACTTCTTCAGCGCCGCTCACCAGCAGAAGGGTCAGGTTCGAAGCATCGTATTTGCCTTCCACGGGGGTAACGTCTTTGATCAGATAATAGCCAGCAGAGGGAAGAGTAATTGTGCCAGTACCCTCGGTTTTGGTAGTGCTCAGGTATTTTTCAGCCACAAAGGCAGCAAACTTAGTGGCTTGTTCAGTAGTGAAACCTTCTAGTTCCTTTGCAACATCAGAGGGGGTGCTGCATTTGCTAAAATCGCCAAGGGTGGTAGCGGTCTGTAAAGCGGCCAAAAGCTCAGCACCCTTAACACCTTCGCCCCATGTAACATCGGTCAGTTTACCAGAATCCAGCTTTGCACTGAAAATCTGATAAGCTTCAAAGCTATGGTTCGTAAGGCTGACATCAGAGTTGGTAACGGGTTCACCTTTTGCCGCAAACGCCGGAATCGCCATGGCGCAAACCATAGCAACTGCCAGCAGTGCAGCCATGAGTTTCTTCATTGCTTTTTTCATGGAAAAAGCCCCTTTCTTTTTCTGCCCCTTGCTGCCCCCCTGCATTTTGCACAGGGGGGATAGGGTGTGGTTTGTGTTCGGACTAATGCGTAAACTTTGCGCTGGGCGGGCGGGGGCTCAGCCCCGGCACGCCAGCAGGGAAGTGCAGTTTAGTCATCTGCCCTCCCTTCGCGTCTGCGCTTGCGGTGGATAAAACTATATGCCAGCGCAGACAGCATCATTGTGCCGCCCACGGCTGTATACGGGAGTGTACCGGTGCCGCCGGTAGAGGGAAGCTCGTAACCGGCGTTTTCCTTTTCTTTGTTGGTCACAAGGATAATGTCAGCACCCTGCACATTGTTTACGGTGTATTCCACATCGTATCTCGTGTTGGTGGAGGTCTCCTCTACGTAGAAGTAGCAGTTAAGATCGCTGGCAGGAACATCATAGGTTGCCTTCCAGTCTGTATTCCGTGTAAGTGTAAACTCCTTCACGAAAGTGCCAGCGTCGGATGGAGCATTACGTTTGTAAAGCTTTACAGTGATTTCAGCGGGCAGACGTGTGTCACTGCTGCCAATATAATTGCCGCTATTATCCTGCCAGAGTTTTTGGATGATAAGGCGGTTGCTTGTGTTCTTCACCGTCAGGGTAATGGCATCGCCCTCATAGTAGTAGTTGACATCACCCGGAGCAACCTCTGTCAGCTGTGTTGACCCGACCGCATTGAAATATGCAGTATTTGAATCAGTACCAGCTGTGGTCCAGATGAAGTAGTGCGGGGAGGAATCTTTTGCATAGCCTTCGGGCGCTTGGGTCTCGGTCAGACGGTAAAGGGTGTTGAAGGGGTACAGAATAGTGCCATCAGGGGTGGTGCTGCCGCTGTTCGAGAAGGAAAGGTAGAAGTAGCTGCCATCCTCTTTCCGTGCAGGAATGTCTGGCCTTACAACCTTAAACTCTTTAGTGTTGGGATCGTACTTTTCCAGTTGGAAATGTGCGTCGGTCAGAGAGGTTTTAACATTATGGCTATCTACCTTGTGGATGGTCAAGCCCACCGTGTGTGCGCTGCCGCTAGCGGTATTGTGCGCAACATCGGTTGTAATTTCTTCGGTGGTATAGCCGTAAAGTGTTGCCTCGTTTTTCATCTCGTAGCTGGTATTGCTGGTGTTTGCGTACTTGTATTCCAGCAGATACGACTGCTCGTTCGGCACCTTGACGGTGAGGATATACAAACTTTGGTCTTTGCCAGCATTCGTGGTCTCCTTGTAGTCCGTCTTGTAGGAATCGGACGGAAGTTCCACGCCTTTTTCACCGGTAGAAGCATCATAAGAATACAGCTTGACCGAGGAATCGACCAGTGCGGCACTGTTTGTAGGCCGTTTCTTAACAACCAGCGTATCCGTCAGCGTGATCATCGAGTCATTACCAAGCTTCAACTTATTGGGATTGATGACGATGGAATAGGTGACCTCGTTGGCGCTTGCATCGTAGGAACCTTTCTTTTTCAGCAGGGTGGATTTGTATTCCACAGTGGTTCTAGTTGTAGAATCGTCTACGCCTTCCCACTTTGCAGAGTTGTCGAAATATTGGATCTGGGTATCAGTAAGGCTCGAGTTCCAGATGCTGTTATCCACCTTGACTGTATAGCGGATGTAGAAGGAAGTGAATTGAGTTGCAACATCCTTGATTTCACTATTCAACTTGAAGTTCAAGCTGTTTGATGCAGAATCATAAGTGTGCGTAAAGAAGCGTGCATCACTCAGACTGATATCGGTCTGCCAACCACGGCTTGCAGAAGAGTAGTTTACAGAGGCAGTATAATAACTAGTCCATTGGTTACTTTTACTATACTCTGCAATCAACTGAGCAGAGCCGTCAACATAAGTCACATGATCCGGCAACGTATCGGTGATGGTTGCGGGGAGGCTCGGAATACCATAGTTGGTTTCCAGCTTGAGCTGGTAGTAGATATAGGTCTCGCCGTCTGCGCCTTTGCCCGCCGTAACCTTAACATTATCGGTTTTGTAGTCACCAGCAGATTTAGCATCCTTAGGCGGCTTTGCAGCAGACATTTTGATCAGCTTCATGTCGGCAGGCTTGTCGGGAATATTGTACTTATACTCGGCAGAGCTGCCATTGGATTCGTTCTTGAAGCCGATAGTCTGTCCCGTGCTCAGCCCGCTGAAAGAGCCCCACGTGCTGTACTGGGAAATAACAACGGAATCGATCCGTGCGCCGGTGTAACCATCCTTCTGGAACACCAGCTTGAAGGAACCAACGTGTGACGCATCCGTAGGAAGCGGATCGCCAAGCTTAACGGTGGCAAGCGGAGAGCCGGAACAATCGTTCGTGGAATAATACTCGATCTGCAGAGAAAGCTTGTTTTTTGCCAGATCAGCGTACTTGATTTCCGTGCCGTCTTTAAGCGTGAGAACGAGGTGTTCGGTGATCTCTTTATGCAGGTCTTTCAGGATGGCGTAGTGATCGCTGCTTGTGACCGTACCAGAGGAGACCCAAGGCTTGTTGATGCAGTCCGTAATCTCAAGAAGCTTATCCGATTGACCTCCGCTTGCGTTCCAAACGTAGGGCGGTGTAACGGTCAGCTTCCAACGCATTTTGAAGGGCTCGCCGTTTGCCGTGCTCTCATCAAGGGTGGTATTGTCCAGCGCTTCCTTATGATGGGACTGCCCGCGGTTATCGTAGGATGCAGTACCGGAAGCATCCCACTTTTTTTTGTTGTTCAGCTCCAAAGAAGCCGTATTGGTAACGCTGCTGCCGACTGTGAAGTTTGCCGGAGCTTTGGTCTTGTAGGTGACGGTGTACTCATAATCAGGATTACTGGTATTGAACTTTGCGTCATCGAACTTATAGGTGAATCCGGCAGCACCCGTAAATTTATTGGTTTCTTCCAAAATCGTACCAGAGCTGTTGCCGGAAACCTTGAAGTAACCGGTCATCGTGTGGCCAGTCGGCAGTGTGTCCTTGAGCTCAAAGCCGTATATGGACGCATTGTTGGGTTTGATGCTGATAGTCCATGTGATCTCGCCACTTTCGGGGTCATAACTGCCGCTCTTGCCCAACTCGTTGTGGAAATGAATCTCCTGTTTATCTTTTTCGTCATTGGCATAGACGCGGTTCAATAGAGTGGCAGCATTCGGGCCCACATGATCTACATACACATCGTATTCAAGGATGTAGCTCTCTTTTTCGCCCAGTGCGGGCAGACCGTTACCGTTCTTGTCAGTGATCTTGATGCCGGGGTTGCCATCAGCAATACCATCACTGCTAAGACCGCTGCTGGGAACCTTCTGGACAAGGAAATCTGTTAGCTCTGTGCTTTCGGTCCTGGTTTTCTTTTTGATAGTAATGTTTTCATAGCTTGCATTCTTAAAGGAATCGCCCAGGTTCAAATAGTCGCTTAGTTCAATGGGTTTGCCGCTGCCATAATCAGATTTAGCAGTAATGGTGTAGTGCAGGATGTACTTTCCGTCCTCTGTCCGGCCATTGTGCTTACCTTCTTTTTTCACAGTAAGATTGGTCTTTTGCTCGATCGTGATGGTAGTACCAGCACCGGGGAACTTGATCTCTTGTTGGTTTGTGGCAGTATTCTTGTCTACTGTGCAGTCAACATAGAAGTGACCACTGATCTGCTTACCGTTCAGCGAATTATCAAAGGTAAGGGTAACATTGCCGTATGTGTCAACGTAGATCGAACCGATAGGTTGGTTGCTTTCATTTTTCAACGTGCCCGTAGTATCGTTGCCCAGTGTAAAGCCGGCCGGCAGTTTGTAGGTCAGCTTGTTTGTGTCCGCAGGCAGGTTACTATCGGAGGGGATGGTGAAGTGGTACGTAAGTTCAACTCTTCCGCCATCCTTGACTGTAAGGTCAGGAACAATCTGCGGAGTATAGTTGTCTTTTATAGTGTGTTCCTTGCCGTTGACCGTAGCAGTTGCTTTGTTGATCCAGTTTTCCTGCAACTCGGTCGTTCCTCCCGCCGTCAGTGCGGGTGCACGGTTCGGGCGGCTGGCGGAGATGGTGGGCAGCTGGCCGCCGTAGGTGTCGGCGTACTGGGCGGCGGCAACATCTACCACGCCCAGAACCTCGGCAAAGCTCAGCTGAACCTCGGCCACCTTGCCGTCCACGTCGCCGGAAATAACGGTCAGCGTGCCGGCGTCACCGTCCACACTGCTCACGATGCCCACGGTCTCCACGGGCTGAGCGTCAGTCACGGTAGTGGTCTGCGGCTCGGCAGCGGGGGAACCCACGCTGGGCGCAGCGGTGTCGGGGATAGCGGGGGTATCAGGGGTATCGAGGGTGGTCATGTCCTCGGCGGCAGGGGCGGTATCCAGCGCAGAAGCGCCGGATTTCTCAAGCTCTGCGCCGTTCTCGCCCTCAGCGTCCGTGCTGAACAGGTCGTCCAGACCGTCCGCTGCACCGTCGGCGCTGCTGTCCACAGCCACGGTGCGGGTGACGTACTTATTATAAATAACGATGTCGCCCACATCGGCGGCGCTGCCGTCCTCGCCGTCCAGCAGCCAGTCCATGTCGCTCATGGAACTGCGCAGGGCAAGCACACTGGCCTCCTGCGGGATAGCGCTCTGGGGGATACCGGCGTACTTCAGGCAGTAAGAGAGGAACATCACGTCCCACTCGCCGTAGGGGTTGCCGTAGGACTGACCGTAGCGGGAGTAGTAGCGCAGGGTCACGCCGTCCGCGGGGTCGATCTCAAAGTTTTTCTCGCTCTGCTCGTAGCCCAGCTGGGTCTGCGCCACGCTGACCAGATCCTCGGCCCAGTTGCCGGTCATCACGGCCTCGGCGTTGGCGGCCTGCCACTCCTCGGGGGTCTCAAGGTCGGCAGAAGTGTCGCTCAGGCAGGCAACGGTGTGGTGGTGCTCCGGCAGGGGGCAGGTGAGTACTTCCTCGTAGCAGGCATCGGTATGGTGGTGGTAGATGGGCTCCACGGTGTCCACCATCGGTGCCAGCGCCACGGGCTCGGCCACAGCCATCGCTGCCAGTGCGGCGCTCTGGGTGGGCTCCACCACCTGCTCCACAAGCTCGCCCTCCTCTAAGCCGCAGGTCAGCTCGTACTCGGTGGTATAGCAGCTTTCGTCGTGGGTATGCTCAAATTTGTCGCAGATCAGGCTACCGTCCTCAGGGTCGAAGCAGTCGTCATCGTGGACGTGCTCTTCCTCCATGCAGGTCAGGGTCTGCATGGAGGTGTAGCAGTCCTCGGTGTGCTCGTGGGGCACAAACTCGATCTGCGGCTCCAGCGACAGCGGCGCGGGCTCTTCCTCAATGGTGGGCTGGCTGGTCGCAGCAGCGGCGGCCACCTCGTCCGCATTTTCAAGCTCACCTTCCTCGTAACCGCAGGTGAGCACCTTGGTGTAGCAATCCGCGGTGTGGGTGTGCTCTTCCTCGCCGCACTGGTACTGCGCGGTCATCGAGATGCCCACGCCATGCAGCTGCCAGTTCACGAACAGGGTGGTGATCATGGCAAGTGCCAGCACAAATGCGGTGTAGCGCCGCAGGGTGTGCCGGTTCTCGCGGAACCGCTCCATGTACGTTTTAAGAATGTCGTTCATAACGGAATACCTCCTCCCGGGGTCAATGGATCAACGAGAAGCTGGACAAGGGCCATATCCTCAGGAAAACCCTGCCAACGATCTGGCTTTTTTCAACGCAGCCTATCACGCTGCTGCGGCTGTCGATGGAGGTGGAGCGGTGGTCGCCCAGCACGAAGTAGCGGTTTTCCGGCACCTGATAGGGGAACCGGATGTCGCATTCGCCCACGGTCAGCGCGTCCACATAGGGCTCATCCAGCGCCACGCCGTTTACCGAGACCACACCGTTCACGTCCATATCGATCACATCACCGGGCTGCCCGATGATGCGCTTGAGCAGCAGCTTGTTCTGCCAGTAAAACCCGCATAACTCACCGTTTTCAATGTGGTTAGATTTTACCAGCAGGATAATGTCCTTGTCATTCAACGTAGGGTTCATGCTGTCGCCAGAAACCTGAAGCACCGGCAAAAACAGCGTAGCCAGCAGCACGGCTACTGCGGCCACCACCACCAGAATATAGATCGTACTGCGCAGCACCCGCTGGTAGCGGCTCTGGTACGCAAGACGCTCACGTTCTGCGGCCACTTCCTCGGTGGAAGGGATGGAAGCGAACCGGATATCGCGTTTTTTCATGTTTCCTCCGAAGGCAGGCCGTCTGTGCTGCGATACTGGTCCAGCAGCTCGTTGGCCTTGTGGTCAAATGCCTGCCAGCGCTGCTGCACCTCCTGCTCGGCGCGCTCTACCATGGCCTTGCAGTCGGCCTCGGTCTGGGTGCGCTTTTGCGCGGCGGCGGCGGTCATGGCGTCGCACTCCTGCTGCGCCTGCGCTTTCAGACTGTCAGCGTCTGCCTGTGCCTGTTCCAGAATGCGTTTAGCCTCGCTGCGTGCCTGCGAAAGGGTGTTGGCGGCGGTGGCGTTGGTGTCCGCAAGGCTGGCCTGTACCGAATGCAGATAGTCATCGGCGGCGGCCTGTGCGGCGGCGAACACGTTATTCAGCTCCAGCGCGGCCTGCGCGATGGAACCAGCGCTTTCCAGCCGGAGCTGCCGGTCCTGCAGCTGCGCGGTGAGCGCGGCGTTCTGCGCCTTGAGCTGGTCCTCACTCTGTTTCAGCGCATAGATGATCTCTATTAGTTCAGCGCGGTGCATCCGCCGCAGTTCACGATCTGCCATTTGCGTACAAACTCCCGAATGTAAAGATAACGAAATTTCTTTCAAAAATACCGAAAAAACTTAAAGAAAATGCCTGAAAAATCGCTTGTCTCCACGCGATTTGCGTGGCTGGAGAGACCTTTTATAAACTATCTTATTTTAGCACACTCCCTGTAACAACAATATAACAAATCGGAAACAAAATCAAGAGATAAAGCCGAAAAAATATCGCAAATTTTTTTATTTTATATGTAAAACACCTAAAAAGAAGGTAATATACCACAGAATTGTTAAAATTTCCCTTCATAATTCTGGGGTGCGAAGTTCCGCGCAGTAATGCACTGAATCAGTGCGCCTACGAAAAACGGGAGCCGCACTTTTTCGAAAAAAGCGCGGCTCCCGTATCCAAACTTTGGGGTGATCCTTTTACTTGCCGAAGCTGCCCAGCAGGCTGTTCAGCGATACAAAGGACTGGTAAATGACGTTGACGTTGTTGATGATGGAGCTTGCACCGGAGAAGATGCGGGCGATGTAGTTGAACACCTTACCAACGTCCAGGAAGGCCTGATAAGCGTTGCTGGCGCCGCCGTCCAGATAGGTCATCTCCTCGGCTTCGATAGCGGAATAGCTGGCGGGCATTTTCATGGTAGAAGTAGTCATGGTAAGATCCCTTTCTTCAATGGTATCATTGCGTTTACAGCAGTGTTCAGAACATGGTGGCGACCAGCAGAGTAGTAAGCAGGGCACCGGCCACAAGGGCAGGCCCTACATACTTTTGCCACTGGACGGTGGTGGACGGAGCGGTGGGCTGCGGCACGGTAGTGGCACCGACCTTGGCAGTCCAGTGGGCGTAGATGGTGGCGTCGGAGGTGAACACGGTGGAGGTGGTCACCTTGCTGCCGCCCACCGGCTCGGTGTACCAGCCGTCAAAGGTGTAGCCCGTCATGGTAGGCTGCTCAGGCGTGCTCTCCAGTTTGCCGGACAGGTTCGTGTAGGTGACCACGGTAGAGCAGATGCCGCCTTGGGCATCCATACCAATGGCGTACACGTTCTCTTCCTTTTTGCTCCCTGAAGTTTTGTCGGCAGCAAATGCAGCCGGCAGTGCGCAGCACAGCAGCGTGAACAGGCAAAGCCCGACCACCAGCGTTTTCAGGAATTTTTTCATGAGATCCCTCGCTTTCCTTCACAAAGATGGAGACACTGCCTCGCCCGGGTGCAGCCCGGACGCAGGAGAAGTTTCTTCAACTTATTTTTATCACATCCAGTGTACCAGAAGCGCAACAAAAAATACAGTCTTTTGAGAAAATAATAAGAAAAATCAAGAAAAAAATAAATTTCACCTTTGCAAGATAAAATTTATGCCCGTGTAGACTGCGCTTTTTGAAAAACGCGTCCCGCAAAACTTACCTTTCGTAAAAACATGGCAGGATATGGAAAAAGCAAAACCTTTGCCGCAAAGCCAAAAAACGACTCGAACCGCCGCAAATGCAGCAGGCAGCGCACAGAAAAAAGCGGCAAAAACGCGGCACACCTCTTGTGGAAAAGCGGAAAATATGTTATACTATCTTGCATGATGCGCCATCGCCAAGCGGTAAGGCAGGGGACTTTGACTCCCCCATCGTAGGTTCGACTCCTGCTGGCGCAACCAGAAAAAGGTCGTTGTACAGGAGACTGTGCAGCGACCTTTTTATTATTTGCCCTCTGGCAGCTTGAAGTAGACGCGGTATTCGTCCGAGTAGACCTTGCTGCCCATGCGGCTCACGCCGCCGTACAGGTGGGTACGCATCAGCGGCTCAATGGCGTCCAGATCCTTCTCCCGCAGAATACGCAGCATCTCGGCGTGCTCGCTGACAACGCTGGGCACATTGCGCGCGCCTACGATGTCCAGACGGATAAAGCGGGAATAGTCTGCCTGCGGGCGGGTTATCTGCTCCCAAAGGTACTCCTTGCTGGTCTTGCGGAACCAGTACTCGTGCATGGCAAGGTCGCAGCTGAGGAAGTGGTTGAAATCAAAGTTTTGCGGGTCGCTGCGCCCCGCAGCGGCCTCCAGCAGCACATTATAAAGGTGTTCTACCGCAAGGATCTCCATGGGCGAGCAGCTCTGCACAAAATCCCGGAACACCATGCCCTCCACCGCAACACGCTGGAAGATGAGCTGATCCACCACGCCAATATCAATGGCTGTGACGATGGTGCCCTTGCAAGGGATGATCTGCACAAAGCGGTTCTGCTCCAGCCGCTGCAAAACGCTGCGGATGGGGGTGCGCGAAACACCGAACCGCTTGCACAGTTGGTTCTCGCTCAGCGCTTCCCCGGGCAGGATCTTCAACGCGCAGATCTCGTCCTCGAGAATATGATAGAGCTCATCCGTGTGCTGTAATGTAGCCATAGTCGTTCTCCATTTATCCGGTAAATATGATCTTAGTATCATTGTACCGTTCCGACAGCGGAATGTCAATGCTGGAACGGAACTTTATTTGAGCGCTTGTATACAAGCATTTGCGTGCACACACAGAGTTGCTCCTGAAGCGAAAAAACGGATATACCACTTTGCAATGCGGGAAAAGTGTTGATAAAATGCCGCAATCAAGCGGCTGCTGTATCAAATGCATAAAGAAAACAGAGAATAACTGTCAAATATTACAATAGAAAAGCACGGCGCTGACTGTTGCGGCAACACTGTGGGTTGAAATATTGTATACAGGATTTTGCTGAAAAAGCTGAAAGGACAAATACCCCACAGATACCGGATCGTCTCCGGCAGATGCGGCAGGGCAGGTGCCTTTTTGCGTGCATGCTTGCTTTGCTGCCCGAAAGGCGGTAAACTGGAAGTAAACAAAAACGCCCGAAAAGGAGAAATGACATGGCATATACAAAGGCTGACCTCAAGCACGACCTTGCCGCGATGGGGCTGACAGGAACGGAGACCATCCTGATCCATTCCTCCATGAAGTCCATCGGCCCGGTGGAGGGCGGCGCAGACACGGTTCTGGATGCATGGATGGAGTTTTTTGCGGAGGGCTTGCTGCTGCTGCCCACCCACACATGGCGGTTCATCAACGAGGAGGACCGAGTGTTCGATGTGCGCCGCAGCCCGTGCTGCGTGGGCATTCTGCCGGAGCTGTTCCGGCAGCGCCCCGGCGTGGTGCGCTCGCTGCACCCTACCCACAGCATGGCAGCCTATGGCAAGGGAGCGGCTGCGTATCTGGAAGGAGAGTTGGACGCAAACACCCCCTGCACCCCCGGCGGCTGCTACGACCGCCTGCGGGCAGCCCACGGCAAAGTGCTGCTGCTGGGGGTCACCCACGCCCGCAACACCTTTATCCATAGCGTGGAGGAGGTACTGAACGTGCCGAACCGCCTGACCGACAAGCCCATGCAGATGACCGTGGTGGACGAAGCCGGGGCGCAGCACAACGTCTATATGCGCCGTCACTACAACGCGCAGCAGCCGCATATCTCGGAGGATTTCGTCAAGCTGGAACAGGCGTATCTGGACTGCGGCGCAGCCCGGAACACGAAATTTGGCGATGCAAGCTGCATTTTGTGCGACGCCGAGGGGCTTTTCCGGGTCACCCGCCACGTTCTTGCCCCGAACCCCGAAGCCTTTGTCACCGAGCCGGTCATCCCGCCGGAGCGCTGGCAGGAGATAATTTTATAATGTAATGCCGGGCAGCTTGCAGCTGCCCGGCATTTTTTACTTTTTGCTCAGCAGAAGCGGATACGGTACTCCCGGGGGGTGCAGCGCTTGATCTCCCGGAAGGTCTTGATAAAGTAGCTGGCGTCCGAAAAACCGCATTCCAGCCCCACCTCGCCGGTCTTGAGCCGGGTGGAGCGCAGCAGTTCGGCGGCTTTTTCCACCCGGAACTGCTTGACGTACTGGATGGGCGTGATGCCCAGAAACTGCCGGAAGCTGCGCAGACAGGCGCTTTCGCTCAGGGCAACGCACCCGGCAAGCTTTTCCACGGTCAGCTCCTCGGCATAGTGCTCCTCTACATAGCGCAGCATCTGCTTCATCCGCTCCGAGGCAATCTGCTCCTGCTCCGATATCTTTACTTTGCCGCTGACGCATTGGGTAATGAGCAGCCGCAGCGCGGCGGTAAGGTGGTAGCGCACCCGGTTCTCGTAGTCGAAAGGCTCGTCCGCCACGCCCTTCCACGCCTCCCGCAGGCAGAGCAGCACCTGCCGCTGCCATGGCACGGCCTCATCCAGCAAAAAGAAGGGCGGCGTGCCCGGCTGCAAAAGCGGGCGGATGAGCTTTTGCCAGAATACGGTGTCCATGCCGCCGACCAGCCGGGGCTGAAACACGCCGGAGTGCAGCAGCGCGCTGTCCTTGGTAGGCTCTACCGCGTGCAGCGCACCGGAGTTGATGAACACGCCCTGCCCGGTCTGCAAGGTCAGGCGGGTCTTGTTCACATCCACATGGATAGGCCCCAGCGCCGCCAGAATGAACTCAAATTCCTCGTGCCAGTGCCACGCCACCGAAAAACAGGAAAGATCCTCGGCATAGCAGGCGATGGGGAACAGCGGGCTGCCGTGCTGGGTCTGCTCCCGCCCGGCGGCATCGGCCACCACGGCAGTAGCGCTGGTCAGCCCTACCCGGCCGCTGGTATAAGAGGCACAGCTTGTCTGATATGCCATATTCACCAAATCCTTTCCGCAATACTTTGAATGTTTTTTGTCAATGCCGATTTTGTTGCATATACTATGCGGTTCTGTTCTATTATTTGCGATTGTTTTGTGGTATTATCCTATCAGAGCTTCCAAGCTCAGTATAGCACCAAGGCGGCCGGGACGCAAGCTGTGCAAGCGTTTCCACTGCCGGGCAAAACCGCTATTCTCCCACCGCCTGTCCAAAGAGGACTGGACGGCAAGTGTAACATAAACCAGTTTATCAAGGAGGTATTCCTATGCTTCGGATCGAGTATTTTGATAAGGAACGTTTCATGCGCCAGCTTTCTGCCAGCCACGGCAGCGTGCTGCTGCATCTGGACAACGGCAAGACCTGCGACCTGAAAAAGGACACTACCGCATGCTCCATGCTGCAGATGATGGACACTGCCCCCAAGAAGGGCTTTGACCTCACCGTGACCGACCCTGCCGACGTGACCGGCTTCCTGCGCTATATGCTGGAGGCAGGCCGCACCGAGCGCGTGGCCGGCTGACCACTGATATTCTCTTAATCCCATAAGTGTCATAGCAAACGCAAAGCGCCCGCCCCGGTCAAAGCCGGAGCGGGCGTTTTGCCTGTTTTACCGGAAAGCTTGCGCAGGCGGATAGTCTGTGGTAAGCTGAAGGCAGAAAAAAGACGGAGGGAACGACTATGAACCTGAAGGAAGCATTCCGCTACCAGAACAAGCTCCAGTCCCTGCTGGACGAGGCACAGGGTATTCTGGACTGCGACGCCAACGTGACCAAGGTGGCCAACACCTATCTGCGCCATAAGGTGATGCCCGAGGCCGAGGACGAGACCGTTATGGACGTAGCACAGACCGAATATGCGGAGCAGATCACCGACATTGCCCGGTTCATGCTCTACCTGCTGGAGGAGAAGAGCCGCCTGTTTGCCGCCATCCGCAAGGCAAAGGATGCACTGGACATGGATATGGACAGCGAGGTCAGCCTGAATGCCGCGCGCCAGAGCATCGCCCGCACCTTCAAGCGGATGAACGACCTGCGCAGCTCCGAGCAGCTGCTCTCCGGCGGGGGCACCGGCTACCGCTTCAACGCCGAGGGCAACCAGATCTCCTACTGCTGCGATGTGAAGCGGGTGACCACCATCAACTACGACCGCAAGGTCATCCATGCCGCGCTGAGCAAGCTGAACCGGCAGGCAGACGAAACCTCCAACCGGCTGGACCTCTGCCTTGTGACCTCCAAGGTGGACTACACTGTCCCCTTTGATGTAAATGCCAGCTTTGCCGAAGCCTTTGAGACCTATCTGGAAAACGCCAAAAACTAAATAAACGTTCCACCGGCTATTTTGGGTGCGGCAAGCGCCGGGCGCGCGGCTGCCGGTTCAGGTGCAGATGAACTATAACGCTGCACATTTCCGCAAGGAAGTTTTGGTACGGCTCACCTTACGAGCCAGCTATTATGAAAAAATCTTGCGTTCGGCTTTTCCGCCACCGCCAGACGCTTTTTCGCCGAAACCGTCCCTTGCTCCTTCCCGCATTCCTGCTTTTGCGCTTACGTCTCCATGGGCAGGCAGGCAAGCCACCCTTCATGAATTTGCCCCGCAGACTGCTGCGGGCACACACTTTCTGCGTGCCGGGTGGGCGCTCTGCGCCCCTTTGCACGCGGAGTAAAATGGCAGCCGCCCCTGCGCTTGCCGTATCCAAAATAGCCGGTGAAAAAAACAAAACCGGAGGGATAAGCCATGAAAAAATGGAATCTATTTTATCTCAGCGGACTGCTGTCTTTTCTTACTGCGATGTTGAATTTTATCACTGCGAAAAATCGCTCCACGGCGGTGGTGTGGCTCTGCCTTGGCTCGACCTTTCTATGTCTGGGTGCTTCACAGCAGAAAAAATAAAGCATTCCTGCAGCCCCGGCGGTGGAAAAATCTGGCCGGGGCTGCAATTCTTTGCGGGGCTCGTTCGTATTCCAGACAGAACAACGAAATTTCGACAAAGACGAGGTACGAGTATGTCAACAAAAGCGATCAAACCCGCTGCCGCGACCCGCTTTGATCTGAGCGCAGCGGCTCTTCATATCCTTGCTATGGCGTTGATGCTGATGGACCACCTGTGGGCGACGTTGCTGCCGGCACAGGAATGGCTGACCTGTGCGGGACGTGTGGCCTTTCCCATCTTTGCCTTTATGGCGGTGGAGGGCTATTTCCACACCCACGACCTGAAAAAATACACCCTGCGGCTGCTGCTGTTTGCCCTGCTTTCGGAAGTGCCCTTCGATTTGATGTACGGCGGTACATGGTTCTACCCGGTGCACCAGAACGTCATCTGGACGTTGCTTTTAGGCATTCTTGGCATCCATTTGATGGAAACCGTGCACAAAAAGCAGAAAACATGGGCGTATCTGCTGGTATCCGCCCTTGTGGTGGCGGCGGGTGCGGTGCTGGGCACGCTGGGCATGGTGGACTACTACGGCGCAGGGGTGCTGACTGTGTTCATCTTCTACTTTTTTCACGGGCACGGGCGCAAGTGGTGGTGCCTGCTGGGGCAGCTGGCTGCGCTGTACTGGGTCAACGTGGAGCTGCTGGGCGGGCTTATGTATCCAATCCAACTTTTCGGCATGGACTTTGAGCTTTGCCAGCAGGGGCTGGCGCTGCTGGCACTGGTGCCCATCTGGCTGTACCGCGGGCGGCAGGGCTACCACAGCAAGCCCTTTCAGTATGCCTGCTACGCCTTTTACCCCGTGCACATGCTGCTGCTGGTTCTGGTGCTGAATTTCGTGAACCGGTAAGGAAAACAGAACGATCCAAAGGCACTTTTACGCGTGGGGCGTAGAGGGGGATTCCCGCTCGAAATAGCCAAAGCGCACGTGGAAACCATGCAAAACATCCCGCCGGTACAAAGCCGCTGCACAAACTCTGTGCGGCGGCTTTTTTGCGGGGAAAAAAGACACTTGTTCACAAAAAGTTCAGCCTTTTGAGCAAAAAATACTATTTTTTTCGTGTAAAATAGACAACATGGATTGAATGCCGCCCGCGATTGGATTATAATAATAGTGTATGCAAAAACGCATTTGCTGCATTTTTTATAGCGAATGCTGCTTGAAAACAGCGTAGCTGCGCAATGCGCGTTGCTAAAAAAGAGAAAGCTGCCGTTGCGGGTCTTTGCCGCAAACGGCTGTTTGCCATGGCAGCCGGGGCATTATGCTCCGGTTATTTGTCCTTAGGAGGGAAAACAAGGTGAGAGTAGGTCTTGACATCGGCAGTACCACCATCAAGTGTGTGGTGCTGGGCGAGCATGATGAACTGCTGTATTCTACATACGAACGACATTATAGTCATATTCTGGAAAAGGCGCAGGAGCTGCTGCGGCGCATTGATGCCGAGCAGCTGCATGGCAGCAAGGCGCTGCTCAGCATCTCCGGCTCTGCCGGTATGGGCTTAGCCGACAGCTGCGGTGTGCCCTTTGTGCAGGAGGTGTTCTCCACCCGCGTGGCGGTCAAGCGCTTTATGCCAAAGACGGACTGCGTCATTGAGCTGGGCGGCGAGGATGCCAAGATCCTGTTTTTGACCAACGGCACCGAGGTGCGCATGAACGGCAGCTGTGCCGGCGGCACCGGTGCTTTCATCGACCAGATGGCTACCCTGCTGAAGATGAGCGCCGATGAAATGAACAAGGCTGCAGAGCAGGCGCAGCGTACCTATACCATCGCCTCCCGCTGCGGCGTGTTTGCCAAAAGTGATGTGCAGCCTTTGATCAATCAGGGTGCCCGCACCGAGGATATCGCCGCCAGCATCTATAAGGCTGTGGTCAACCAGACCATCGCCGGTCTGGCACAGGGACGTCCCATCAAGGGCAATATCCTCTATCTGGGCGGCCCGCTCACTTTCAGCACCGTGCTGCGCAAAAGCTTTGACGAAGCGCTGAACGTGACCGGCACCTGCCCGGAAAACAGCCTGCTGTATGTGGCGCTGGGCGCTGCCCTGTATGCCGACAAGGAGTTTGTGCTCACCGAGGTGGCCGATGCGCTGGACAAGTACGCCGCCACCGCTACCTATGCCAGCGAGCCGCCGCTGTTCGCCAGCAAGGAGGAGTACGAGGCTTTCCACGCACGGCACATGTCCCACAGCGTGCCCCGCGTGGCTTTTAGTGCCCACTGCGGGCCGGTGCATATCGGCATCGACTCCGGTTCTACCACCGTCAAACTGGTGGTGGTGGACGAAAAGAGCCAGATCTTGTACACCAACTATCAGCCCAACCTTGGCAACCCGCTGCCCCTGATCCGGGAGCAGCTGCTCAAGATTTACAAAGAGCACCCGGGGCTGCAGGTGGCCAGCGTCACCACCACCGGCTACGGCGAGGAGCTGGTAAAGAACGCTTTCCGCTGTGATTACGGTCTGGTGGAAACGGTGGCACATTTCACCGCTGCCAAATACTTTATGCCGGACGTGGATTTCATCATTGATATCGGCGGGCAGGACATGAAGTGCTTCAAGATCGAGGATGGCGCGATCAGCAACATCTTCCTGAACGAGGCCTGTTCCTCCGGCTGCGGCAGCTTTTTGCAGACCTTTGCACAGGCACTGGGCTACGACGTCAAGGAGTTTGCCGCACTGGGTCTGTTCGCAGACCGCCCGGTGGACTTGGGCAGCCGCTGCACCGTGTTCATGAACAGCTCGGTCAAGCAGGCACAGAAGGACGGTGCCAGCATCGAGAATATCTCCGCAGGCCTGTCCATCAGCGTGGTCAAGAATGCGCTGTACAAGGTGATCCGCGCTTCCAGCCCGGAAGAGCTGGGCCGCAAGATCGTGGTGCAGGGCGGTACCTTCTATAATGAAGCCGTGCTCCGCGCCTTTGAAAAGGAAATGGGTGTGGAGGTCATCCGGCCGGACATTGCCGGTCTGATGGGCGCTTACGGCGCTGCTTTGTACGGCCTGCGCCAGAGCCATAAAAACAACCAGACCACCTCTGCCATGATGGACGAGCAGGAACTGGAAAAGTTTGCACAGCAGGTGGTCAGCGTCAAGTGCGGCGGCTGCGGCAACCATTGCCAGCTGACCGTCAACACCTTTGCCGATGGCCGCAAGTTCATCTCCGGCAACCGCTGCGATAAGCCCGTTACCGGCAAGAGCGAGGACAACAGCCTGAACCTGTACGCCTACAAGCAGCAGCTGCTGGCAAGCTACAAGCCTGTGCCCGGCAAGCGCGGCTCCATCGGCATCCCGCTGTGTCTGGGCTTTTACGAACTGCTGCCTTTCTGGTACGCCTTCTGGACGAGCCTTGGTTTTGCGGTGCACACCAGCCCGGTGTCCACCCGCGGACTGTATCTGGCCGGACAGGCCACCATCCCCAGCGATACCGCCTGCTTCCCGGCAAAGCTGAGCCACGGCCACATCAAGGCACTGAGCCAGATGCAGCTGGACGCCATCTTCTACCCCTGCCTGACCTACAATGTGGACGAGGGCTTGGGCGATAACCACTATAACTGCCCGGTGGTGGCCTACTACCCGGAGGTTCTGGCCGGCAACTGCCCGGAGCTGGAGGGCAAAAAGTTCATCTATGATTATGTGGGCATCCACCGCCCCAAGGACTTTGTGCACAAGATGGCAAAACAGGTGCTGCCCAAGTACTTTGGCGGCATCTCCGAGAAAGAGGTGCAGGCCGCAGCCGACGCTGCCTACGCGGAGTATGAGGCGCACATGGCAAAGATCCGGGTAAAGGGCAGCGAGATCATCGACGAGGCGCGCCGTCAGGGCAAGCGCATCATCGTGCTGGCAGGCCGCCCCTATCATGTGGACC
>ERZ506887.486-NODE-486-length-23269-cov-4.212544_pt1 | contig 23269 bp, 22 predicted proteins | sample MGYA00512905_ERZ506887 | MGnify/ENA metagenome assembly ERZ506887 | reverse complement strand
CACTGGTCAACTATGTGTGACAGATCCTGTTGGACCTGGTAAAACTTGCAAATCTGATCATTACCATCAATAAGGCGATTGCCTGTGGAAACCGTATTCAGGAGGTGCTTGAGGTAGTACCGACGATTACGGATTCTGTCACAGAGACAAAGAAAAGCGCATCCGGTGAACTGGAGGTGGAATTTTCCCATGTTTCCATGAAATATGCGGGAAATGCGCAGGATTCTCTTACAGATATTAATCTGAAAGTGAAAAAAGGACAGACAATCGGAATTATCGGTGGAACCGGTTCCGGTAAAACCACTTTTCTAAATGCATTAACTGCATATATTCCCACAGATGAAAGAATTATAACAATTGAAGACAGTGCAGAACTTAAAGTGCAGGGAATTCCTAATCTGGTTCGTTTAGAAACCAGAAATGCCAATGTGGAAGGATGTGTTCCTGTCACTATACGGGATTTGATCAAGGCTTCCTTAAGACAAAGGCCGGACCGAATCTGTATTGGTGAAGTAAGAGGCGCAGAATGTATTGATCTGCTTAGTGCCATGAATACAGGACATGATGGAAGTCTCAGCACAGGTCATGGAAACAGTGCGAGGGATATGATCAGCAGGTTAGAGACTATGGTTTTGATGGGAATGGATATTCCTATGGCAGCCATTGAAAAACAAATTGCGTCAGCAATAGACATATTTGTGCATTTGGGAAGACTGCGGGATAAAAGCAGAAAAGTTTTGGAAATTACTGAAGTTTTAGGATATGAAAAGGGTGAGATAAAACTGAATTCTTTATACCGATTTGAAGAAAAAAAGGGCAGTGAAATGGAGGGAATGTATGGAACGTGGAACAAAAAAGGAGAATTAAAAAATACAGAAAAATTAAAAAACACAGGACTTATGTAAAAGGAATAAATTATAAGGTTTATCGATTTAAACCTATGGAAATTTTACTGGTATTTTTAAAGGGGATGCTGGTATTGGTGATGGTAAGCTATCTATTTTATGATTCATGGGTGGCGGTGGTGTGCCTTAGTCCGTTTTTATTGTTCTATTTTCGTGTAGAGAGTGAAAGATTTAAAAAGAAGCGATTGGAGCGGCTGCAGATGGAATTTAAGGAAGCATTGATTCTGATCGGAGAATGTATGGAGGCAGGATATTCTATAGAAAATAGTTTTGTAGAAAGCTACTTTTCCATGAAAGAAAGGTTTGGCGATTCTTCCTATATGGTACAGGAATTAAATATGATCAGGCAGAGTTTAAAACTAAACATAAAGATAGAAGAACTGTTGACAGATTTTGCGGAACGAAGCGGCAGTGAAGATATTGGAGATTTCGCAGTGGTATTCTCTCAGGCAAAGAGAGCTGGCGGTAACATGGCGTCCATTATGAAAAGAACAATTGTAATGGTGAAAGAAAAGATAGAAATTCAAAAGGAAATACAGATTATGCTGTCGGGAAAGAAATATGAGCAGAGAATCATGAGTCTGGTGCCCATAGGTGTTATGGCATATATCAGTATTACTTCCAAAGGATTTTTTGATGTGCTGTATCACAATATGGCAGGAATCATCATTATGAGTATCTGCCTTTTAGTATATGTACTTGCCATATGTTTGGCAGAGTATCTTACGCAGATAGAGGTGTAGATATGAAGAATTTAATATGCAGAAGCAGATTTTTCAAGAAATTGGTGGAAATAAAGTTGAGTGCAGGTGTGCAGGAAAATGAAGCTGCCATAAGAGAAGCAGCATATAAGCAGATATTCAAGATTATTTGCTGCATATTTGCCGTTAGCTTTCTTATATTTGTCTTTGTGGGTACTTATCAGGAGAAGGAGGGAGTGATTCGACAGGGCAGTATTGTAAAAGACGACTGGGAGACTGGATATGAATTGCATTATGAAGCAGAGGAGGGGCAGATATCCGGAAATACACAGATTACGGTACCTCAGAAGAATTATACTAAGCAGGAAGCACAGAAGCTGTTTCAGCAGGTGGAGGAAAATTTGGAAACAGAGGTTTTGGGAAATAATCAGAGTCTGGAGCAAGTAAACAGTGACCTGAATTTTATGGACTATCTGGATGGAATACCGGTGGAAATTACATGGAGTACAGATAAGGAGGAGTATATTAATTCTTATGGTCAGGTGTTTAATTTTTCCATAGAGTCAGAAGGTGAAATAGTTATGATTACGGCAACGCTGAGTCTGGGAGAATATGAAAAGGAATTTAGTTTTCCGGTCTGTGTGGTATTGCCTGATAAAATAGACAGCAGTTGGTGGCAGAGGGCAGTACAGTATAAAATGGAAACGCTTTTGGAGCAGACAAGTGAACAAAACCAGGTTCTTCTGCCACAGAAGATTGCAGGAAGAGAAATTGCATTTTCGGAAAAGCATGACAGACGGCCGTGGGAGTATCTTTTGGCAGTCCCTTTATTGGCAGTATTACTCTTTTATGGAACGTTAAAGGAAGAAGAAAAGCAAAAGGGTAAGAAGGAGGAAGAATTATTGCGGGAGTATCCTGAAATTGTCAGCAGACTCAGCCTTTATATCCAATCGGGAATGACCAGTAAAAAAGCAATTGGAAAAATAGTGGGCGATTATGAAAAGTTAAGAATCACATCAGGGAAAAAGGGGGTAAGAAAATTCGGGTATGAAGAATTGAGAGTAACGTATTATGAAATGCAGAGTGGTGTTAGTGAGCATACGGCATATAAGAATCTGGGAGAAAGAACCGGGCTTACAGAATATAAGAAAGTTTCTGCAATATTGGTGCAGCAGTTGGAAAAGGGATCTAGAAGTTTTTTAGATAATTTACAGCAGGAAACAAGGGAAGCGTTTGAAAAGCGTAAGAGAAATGCAAAAGAAGCGGGAGAAAAGGCGGGAACAAAATTGTTATTTCCTATGGGAATTTTATTGGTGATTACTTTAGTGGTAATTATGACGCCTGCTTTTCTATCCTTTGCATTTTAATTTGAAGTGACAGGAGGTAATCACTATGAATGGTATTAGAAACTTTGTGAGAGAAGAAGATGGTATTGGGGTAGTAGAGATCATTTTGATTTTGGTCGTTTTAATAGGGCTTGTAATTGTCTTCAAAGAACAGCTGAGCTCATTGGTTACAAAAATTTTTAGCAATATTACAACCAAGAGCAATAAAGTACTGAAATGATATGAAGGGAAAAAGAGAAGAAAGAGGGAGTATCACAGTATTTTTATCCCTGATTTTATTGATTTTAATTTCTATTGTAACTCAAGTTATGCAGGAGGCTATGTTTCAGGCAGACAGAATTAAGCTGGCCTCTGCTATGGATGTTTCCTTCAATGCAGTCTTAGGGGAATATTGTAAAGAACTGGTAGAAGAATATGGTTTGTTTTTTCTGGATGCTTCTGATAGAAGTGGTGTGTTTGACAAGGAAAATGTGGTATCCCGCCTGGATTATTATATGTATAAAAATATACAGGAACAGAGTGGGATGCTGCAGATGCAGCTAATTGATACAGACATAAAAGAATTTATTCTTGCTACAGATTATGGTGGTGCCGCCTTTTTGAAGGAAGCAGTGAAAGCGTATCAGGAAAAAATAGCAGCTAAGACTATTGAATCGGCACTACAGCAATCTCAAAAGTACCAAGAGGCAGAAAAATCCAGAAAAACCATAGAAGAAAATCAGGTACAGCCCTCTGAACTGGAAATTCCTCAGGATATTGAAGTAAACATAGAAGAAAAGGAAAAGGCAGAAAAGATAGTAAATCCGGTAGAAGTAATTGAAGATTTGAAAACCAATGGACTCCTTGGGCTTGTGGCAGGGGACTTATCTGTTTCTTCCAATTCCATGGATTTAAGTACAACATTACAGAATCGAAAATTAAATCAGGGAAATCATCAAAAGGAACAAACAGCATCTATTTCAGAAAAGATAGTATTTGATTTGTATTTAAAAGATCAGTTTTCTCATTTTAGAAATCAACAAGAAAATAATGTCTCCGGCTGTTTAAATTATGAAATAGAATACTTAATCTGTGGCAAAGCAGGAGACAAAGAAAATCTTAGCGGAGTGCTGGAAAAGATTATCTGGATGCGGGAAGGAATTAATTTTGTATATCTTTTAACGGACAATGCAAAAATGGCGGAGGCAGAAGCACTTGCCACAGCTCTGGTAGGATATACAGGTATCCTTCCTCTGGTTACGGCAATGAAGTTTGCAATTCTAGCAGTATGGGCATATGGAGAAAGTCTGTTGGAAGTAAGAGTTTTGCTTACAGGCGGCAAAGTGGATTTCATAAAAAATAAGAATACTTGGACATTGGAATTATCACAGCTTGCTAATGTAGCAGCAATTATAAAGGGGAATGCAAAAGGGGATGAGCAAGGGCTTGCCTATGAGGAGTATCTGTGGATATTGCTAAGTGCATCTTCAACAAAAAATAAGTGCTATCGAAGTATGGATTTGATAGAAAAAAAGATACAGAGTATCACTAATGTAAATTCATTTCATATGGATAACTGTATGGCATATATGACAGGAGAGGTTTCGGTAGTCAGTCGATGTGGCAGAGTTATAACCATTTCTAAGGGAATGAAATATTGGTAAAGGGTCAGGGGGTGTGTAATATGTTCTTTTCTTACAACAGGTTATTACATATATACAGAATAAAAAAGCAAAACAAAAAAAATAATTATTATAATTTCAGATGCAGTATTTCTCTCAGAAGGATATGGGGTAAGAAAAGGGCATTTTACACATCCTCTGGAGGTTATCAAAGAGCTTCACTTACAGTGGAAGCAGCTATGGCATTTCCAATCTTCATTTTTGCTTTTTGGATAATGTTGTATGGGTTTAAAATAACAGAGCTGCAGGCAAAAGTTCAATATGCCTTAAATGTAACAGCAGAGGATATGGCAGCCTACCCTGATGTAAAAAGCAGTGCAGCGGCTTCAACATTTTTTCTTACAAGTTTAAAAAGCTGTAATGCAGATGTTTCCTTTGTATCAGGGACATGGGCAGGATTTAATTTAGGAAAATCCAATATTCAGAAAAAGGATTCGATTATATATCTGGAAGTGGATTATAAGATAAAGCTGCCACAGATACTGGGTATAAAGTTTACGGTTCCCTGTATACAAAGTGTCTGTACCAGAGCTTTTAATGGAAGGAGCCTAAAGGAAAAGGAGACAGGAAAAATTGTGTACATTACAACCGGGCAGACGGTATATCATACAAACAGGCAGTGCAGTTATTTGAATTTATCTATTGAAAAAATTACGGAAGCAGATTTTAGAAAACAGGGTAGTCATTATTTAAAACAGTATAAAGCATGTAGTTCCTGTAAAAATAAAGAGGGGTATGGGTACATATATATCACAGAAAATGGAGAAAAATACCACAATACTTTAGCGTGTAAAAATTTGAAGCGTACCATAGAAAGGATTATGTTAGAGGAGGTGGATGGCAGGAGGCTTTGCAGCAGATGTAGTAAAAATGCGCAATAAAAGAAGTATTAAGGAAAGAGGTGGCAGTCATAGAAATAACAAAAGTTATGTTATGTATGATATTGTTTTTGGAAAGTTATATAGATATTAAGAAAAGGCAGGTATGGCTTTGGCTTCCCATGCTTGCAGCGGGTGTGGGAATTTTAGGTATAATATCAGAGAAAAAGGTATCCATAAAGGAGCTGATCATATGTCTGGGAATAACGGCAATTTTCTGGGTGATCAGTAAAGTAAGCAATGAAGCACTTGGAATGGGGGATGTGTGGGTCATAGGAAGTATATTGATTGTAATGGGTGCGATGAATGGAATGGGTATACTTTTTTTCTCTTTTCTGTTGGCAGCAGTATACGGGGGAGTTCTTTTCATTATAAAAAAGAGGGGGAAGCATAGAACATTTCCCTTTATACCATTCCTATTTCTGGGAACAATCGGGGGTGTATGGATGGGATGAGAAATAAAGCGGATAATCTGGAGCAAAAAAACAATACGCTTAAGTATAGGCGCAGAGGAAGCATTACGGTAGAGGCTTCGTTGCTATTTCCTATTTTGTTTATTGTGATTATAATGCTTGTGTTTTTGATGATTTTTTACTATAACAAAATAACAGTATGGAAAAATACATATTATGCAGGAATAAAACTGGTAGAGGCAAAAAGGGAAGGAAGGGTATATGATCTGGAAACAGAGTGGGACAGAATTTCCAGAGATACTTTGGTTTTGCCGGAAAATGTGCAGGTTAGTATGAAAAAAATGGCAGATAGTATTATTGTCACAGGAAAAATAGAATTTAATATTCCATTTTGGGGAAACGTAGATATTCAGGAAAAAAGCGTAGTGCCTTTGTACAGCATCAGAGAAAATACTATAAGAAATAAGCTGTGGAAAGAATGAAGCAGTCAATATAGATCAGTCAGTAAGATATATGGGAGGATGAAGTGGAAGGTTATTTTAAAAGAGAAAAGGATAAGAACTATCTGATATTTGAGAATGAAATGGAGGAAGAAAGCTACAAATATAAGATGCTTCGGTATAATAGAATATCCGTTTTATTAGACTGCCGAATTTATTGTATAGACAATGTCACAAGGATTCAGTATGATATCAGTTCTAAGCAGTCATTGCAGAGAATATGTGAAAAGAAGCATTTGAATCAAAAGCAGTTTCAAAAAGTTTTAGGGGCTATACAGAAATTAATACAGGAGCTGGAGCGATATTTTTTGCGGCTGGATGAAGTGTTCCTAAAACCAGAGCATATCTATACAGATATGGAAAGCTTTGAGGTGTATTTTTGCTATTATCCTCACAAGGAAATAACTCAGGCAGAGGAAGAATTTCATGCATTGGCGGAATATTTGATAAATCATTTGGACTATGAAGATAAGCAGGTGATTGAGCAGGGGTATACATTGTATCGTTATACTCTTCAGGAAAATTATGATATCTTAAAAAGCATACAAAAGACCATGGTAAATCAGAAAAAGGAGGAAATGTTAGAAGAAATATTACCAGAAGCTTATGAGGAATCGGAGTATGAATATAGTGAGGAAAAGAATGTTTCTAAAGTGGCAGAGGGCGGATTCTTTCATCAGATCATGAATTGTTTTAAAGGTGAAGTGAAAACTGTTGGAACTTATAATTTAGATAAGGATAAATGGAATAAGGAAAGTGTTGTTGAGATAGAAGATGAGAAGGGGGAACACTATGGTCATACTATGCTGCTTAAGGAAGTTCAGGGGAAAGCCATGCATTATCTTGTATGTCTGAGTGAGGGTGGATATCAGGATTTTACCATAGACAAATTTCCATTTGTTATTGGAAAAGGAAAAGAGTGGGCAGATGGGGTGATTTCACATAATTTGGTTAGCAGAATTCATGCTCAGTTTGATGAGGAGGAGGGTGAAGTATTTATTACCGACCTGAATTCTACCAATGGAACCGGTGTAAATGACCAACTATTGGAGGCAAATCAGACAGTGCAGTTAAAGAGCGGGGATGTAATTCACTTTTCGGAAGTATATTATAGATTTGTATAGCTTGACACTTAAAAAAAGACGTGATAAGGTTTTAAAGAAGAAAGAGGTATAAATATATGAAGATAAACATTTATTACGGCGGACGAGGCCTCATTGATGATCCTACCTTATACGTTATTAACAAAATGCAGGAAGTGTTTCAAGAGCTGAATGTTAAGGTAGAACGAATTAATATATTTGAACAAAAAAATAATATTGCAACTTTGCCACAGACATTGAAAGAGGCAGATGGCATCATTCTGGCAACTACGGTGGAATGGTATGGCATTGGCGGTTATATGCAGCAATTTCTGGATGCCTGCTGGTTATATGGTGACAAGAATAAGATTAGCGGTCTTTATATGCAGCCAGTAGTTATGTCTACTGCATATGGAGAAAAGGAAGGGGTGCTTACTCTTTCTAATGCGTGGGAAATTCTGGGTGGAATTCCGGTAAGTGGCGTATATGGATATGTGGATGATTTGATTTCTTTTGAGATGAATGAAGAATTTTCAAAGCTTATTGAAAAGAAAGCAGAAAACACATATCGTGCAATTTCACAGCGTCTGGTGGGACTACCGACCAGTAATCAGGCAGTAAAAAAGAGTGTATTGCGTACGAAGGGAATAGAACTGACTCCACAGGAAAGTGAGCAGCTTTCCAAGTATGCATCCGATGATACTTATGTTAAGAAGCAGAAAGAAGATATTCAGGAGCTTACCAGCATATTTAAGGATATGATGAGTAAGCAGGAGATATCAGATGGAACGGAATATATTCAGGAATTGATGGAAGCATACACACCGGAAACAGAATTTCGTGCAGTCTATAAGTTTGTGATTGCTGATAAAAAGAAACCGCTGATTGTGGATATTGGAGAAGATGGTTTAGAGTGCTATTATGGAAATTTAGAGGATGTGGATGTGGCTGCAAAGACTACATCGGAAGTATTTGATAACATTATTCATGGCAGAGTTACATTCCAGAGAGCATTTATGTCAGGTGATATGACAGCAAAAGGTAATTTTAAACTGTTGCGAATGTTGGATGTAATATTTCCATTCGGTGAATAGATTGGAGGCAGAAAGAAAATGAAAGATAATAATTGTATTTTTTGTAAAATTGCAAATGGAGAAATTCCATCTTCCACATTATACGAAGATGAAAAAGTGCGGGTGATTCTTGATATATCACCGGCATCAAAAGGACATGCATTAATTTTGCCGAAGGAACATTACGCAAATATATACGAAATAAGTGACGAGATGGCAGGCCACGTTATAAAAACAGCCAGGAAAATGGCAAAAAAGATGCAGGAAGAATTAGGGGCAGAAGGATTGAATATGGTACAGAATAACGGTGAACTGGCAGGCCAGACTGTATTCCATTATCATATGCATTTAATACCAAGATATCAGGGAGATAAGGTTAATGTGAAATGGGAAACCGGAGAACTTTCGGAAAGTGCCAGAGAAGAACTGGTAAAGAAGCTGTCTCTTTAATCGATTGGATTAATGCAGATAATAGAAAGGGGCAGAGCCCACGTTCTATTATCTGCAGTTTTCTTTGATCAGATTTGTAATGGTAATAATAGCATCTGTCTGAGAACTCTTTTTCATGGCAGACACATATTTTTCTTTGTTTTCATAAACCTCTTTTATGGCTGTGGACAGAGTATCTTTTGTCAGCTGTTCCTCCTCGATCACTACACTAAATCCCTGTTTTTCAAAAGAACGGGCATTTAATATCTGGTCGCCACGGCTGGCAGCGGCAGACAAAGGGATTAATATATTTGGTTTTCTAAGTGCCAGAAGTTCGCAGATAGCATTTGCTCCGGCTCTGGAAATCACCACATCAGAAAGTGCAAAAATATCAGCCAGTTCTTTTTTAATATATTCAAATTGTCGATATCCTTTTTTATGCTCTAAGGAAGTATCCATTTTTCCCTGACCACACAGATGAACAATCTGAAAATTCTTCAAAAGTGAATCCAGATTGCTGCGGATGGCAGTGTTAATGGCCGCGGAGCCAAGACTTCCTCCGATGATCATAATGACTGGTTTGCTATTATCAAATCCCAAAAAGTTCAGTGCTTTTTCTTTGGAACCTTCCATAAGTTCACGACGGATTGGAGAACCAGTGAGAACAGATTTTCCGTCTGGAAGATATTTTATTGTTTCCGGAAAATTACAGCATACCTTTGTGGCAGATGGAATTGCCAGTTTATTGGCAAGACCGGGTGTCATATCAGATTCATGGATAATAGCAGGAATCGCCAGACGTTTTGCCGCAATTACTACCGGAACGGTTACAAAGCCACCCTTGGAAAAAATAATATCTGGTTTTAGTTTTTTCAACAATTTTTTTGCTTCACCATAGCCTTTTAATACTTTAAAAGGATCAGAAAAATTTTTTAAATCAAAATATCTTCTCAGTTTACCGGAAGATATACCATAGTAAGGAATCCCTATTTCTTCAATTAATTTTTTCTCGATACCATCATAGGAACCAATATAATGAATCTCATAGCCTTCCTTTTGTAAGGTTGGAATTAAAGCTATATTTGGTGTCACATGTCCGGCGGTACCACCGCCTGTTAAAACAATTCGTTTCATAGCGAACATAAGCCTCCCGGTTACTGCATAGATTTTAATGCTTTTACTAACTGGTCAGGACAGGAAGTAGGACGCATACCGCAACGGATGCCTTCTAACTTTGAAATGGCATCATCTACTTTCATTCCAGTAGCCAGAGCTGCAACTCCCTGAGTATTTCCTGAACATCCTCCAATAAACTTCACATGGGTAATGATTCCATTGTCCACTTCGACCTCAATTGCCTGTGAGCAGACACCTTGTGTTTTATATATCATTTTCATTCCTCCTTATATGAAAATATGTGTGAACTTGTTGTATATATGTAATTATTTTATTATAGCAGATTCTGTCTGCTTTTACCACCATAATCATAATATGTAAAAATGAGCAAAAACCTGCTGGAATATGCCGGAATTTGAAGAATGATTTTCGTTGAAATGCATGGCGGCTTCATTTATAATCGTAAGCAAACAGAAAAACGTGAGGTGAATAGAAATGACAATAAGTATGTATGAGTTTGTAAAACACGGATACCTGATTAACTTAAGTTTAGTATTTGCCCTTTTTGCAATTTTAAGCAGGCTGATACTTGGAATTATTTATGATATTTTGATTAAGGAAACAGAAAACATAGGTATTTCCAATGCTAAATTCAGCAAAAACTATAAGGCAAAGATAGAAAGCGGAATTCAGGTGGATCATTTAGTGAACAATCCAGAGGTTTATGTGGAAAAGTATCTCAGAAAACAAAAATTTCTGGGGATAAGTCTTCGGGGATTGACGCAATTGTCCATACGTTTTCTTCTTCTGGCAATTTTATTAAATGTTTTTACCAGTGCAGTAGCAATCATAAAACAGATGCAGACGGAGCTGATCATGTGGAGTATATTAATAAATATTATTGCTGTGCTGCTGTTCTTCTTTGCAGAGGCAATGATCGATTCTAGTTATAAGTATGATGGTATTATAATAAATATGCAGAATTTTTTAGAAAATGATTATATAAACCATCGTAATGCCCAAAAAGAAGCAAAAGAAGAATTGGAAACCAAGGAGAATGCCCAGAATGTAAAAGCTATGGAACAGCGTATGGAAAAACTAGAAGAAAAACTTATGGCAACAGACAATATTTCCATATCTCCTGACGAAGCTAAAATAATTCAGGATGTATTAAAAGAATTTTTAGCTTGATTATATGTTTTACTTTTGCTAAAATAAAACTAAGTGTGGCTATTGTTATGAAAATAATGGCAAATTGGTTAATATAAGAAGGAGTGTGCAGTAATGTCTAAAGTAACATTTGATTACTCAAAAGCAACAGGATTTATTAATGAAAAAGAAGTAGAAAATATGAAGAAACTGGCTCTTGATGCAAAAGAACAGTTAGTATCTAAAACAGGTGTAGGAAATGATTTTTTAGGGTGGATCGATCTTCCTGTAAATTATGATAAGGACGAATTTAAAAGAATCAAAGAAGCAGCAGCTAAGATTCAGAGTGATTCTGAAGTATTAGTAGTTATTGGTATTGGTGGTTCTTACCTTGGTGCAAGAGCTGCAATTGAATTCTTAGGACATAATTTCTATAATTATGTATCTAAAGAAATAAGAAAAACACCGGAAATCTACTTTGCAGGTAACAGCATCAGCAGCACATATTTAAAGCATTTATTGGATGTGATTGGCGATAGAGATTTCTCTGTAAATATTATTTCCAAATCAGGAACAACAACAGAACCTGCAATTGCATTCCGTATTTTCAAGAAAAAACTGGAAGAAAAATACGGAAAAGAAGAAGCAGCAAAGAGAATCTATGCTACTACAGATAAAGCAAAGGGAGCATTAAAGAACTTAGCTACAGAAGAAGGATACGAAACATTTGTGGTACCTGATGATGTAGGAGGACGTTTCTCTGTACTTACAGCTGTTGGTTTACTGCCAATTGCAGTAAGTGGTGCTGATATTACAAAATTAATGGAAGGTGCGGCTTCTGGAAGAAAGCGTGCGCTGGAAGCAGATTTTGAAGAAAATGACGCTTTAAAATATGCTGCAATCAGAAATATCTTATTACGAAAAGGAAAAGCAGTTGAAATTGTTGCTAATTATGAGCCAAGCCTTCATTATGTATCTGAATGGTGGAAACAGTTATACGCAGAATCAGAAGGAAAGGATCAGAAGGGTATCTTCCCGGCAGCAGTTGACTTAACAACAGATTTACACTCCATGGGACAGTTCATTCAGGATGGAGCAAGAATCATGTTTGAAACAGTTATGAACATTGAAACTTCCAAGGAAGAAGTTATCTTAGAAGAAGAACCGGTAGATTTAGACGGATTAAATTATTTAGCAGGAAAGAGCGTTGATTTTGTCAACAAGAGTGCTATGAATGGAACAATTTTAGCTCATACAGACGGAAATGTGCCAAACCTGTTAGTTCAGATTCCAGAACAGAATGAATTCTACTTAGGTGAATTATTCTATTTCTTTGAATTTGCATGCGGTATCAGTGGATATCTCTTAGGAGTAAATCCATTTGATCAACCAGGTGTAGAAAGCTACAAGAAAAATATGTTTGCTTTACTTGGTAAACCAGGATTTGAAAAAGAAAGAGAAGAATTATTAAAAAGACTGTAAGAATAGAAAACAGAGGCGGCGGTGTCAACCACCGCCTCTTCTATGTATGAGAGGAATTAACATATGAAGATAGTAATGCTTGAAAGAGACAGCCTTGGCACAGATGTGAACATGGAAAAATTGAAAAAGTTTGGAGATTTTACAGAGTATGCTTCCTCCAATGAAGGAAATACACCGGAGCGGATAAAGGATGCAGATATTATTATTGTAAATAAGGTAAAGTTAAATGAACAAACCTTAAAAGAAGCCAGACAGGTGAAGCTGATATGTGTCACAGCCACAGGGACAGATAATGTAGACAGAGATTACGCTACCAGCCGTGGAATTGTAGTTACCAATGTGAGGGGGTATTCCACAGATTCTGTTGCACAGCATACCTTTGCATTGTTATTTTACATACTGGAAAAGTTGAACTATTATGATGAATATGTAAAGACAGGAAGATATGGGGAGAGTGCAATGTTTTCCCACTTTGAAAGATCCTTTACAGAACTTTCTGGTAAGACTTGGGGAATTATTGGTTTGGGTGCTATTGGAAGAAAAGTCGCAGATATAGCAGAAGGCTTTGGCTGTAAAGTAATCTATTATTCCACTTCCGGAAAAAATAACCACAAACATTATGAGCAGGTGGATTTTGACACATTGCTTTCTGAGTCTGATGTTGTCAGTATTCATGCTCCTCTTACAGAAAACACGGAACATTTGATGGATGCAGAGGCTTTCCGGAAAATGAAGAAAACAGCAATATTAATCAATGTGGGCAGAGGTAGGATCGTGGATGATCAGGCGCTGGCAGATGCACTAAACAACAATGAGATCGCCGGGGCAGGGCTGGATGTTATGAGCAAAGAACCGTTAGAAGGAACTAACCCATTATATGATATAAAAGACAGTACAAAGTTAATTATTACTCCCCATATGGCATGGGCATCTAAGGAAGCCAGAGAAAGACTGGTAGAGGGTGTGGCAAAAAATATGGAAGCATACCTGTCTGGAAGACCTGCAAATGTAGTTAACAGAGAGCTGCTATTAAAAAATGTTATTTTAATAGGTATGCCGGGTGTGGGAAAAAGCACCATAGGAGTGATACTTGCCAAAAAGCTGGGCTATGAATTTGTAGATTCTGATTTATTGATTCAGTCCAGAGAAAAAAGGCTGTTGAAAGAAATTATTGAAGACGAAGGACTGGATGGATTTCTGGAGATCGAAGCAGATGTAAATGCCAGCGTAGACATTGAAAATGTGGTGTTGGCAACTGGCGGAAGCGTAGTTTATAAAGAGAGAGCCATGAAACATTTGAAAGAAATCGGCACAGTGGTTTATTTAAAAGTTTCCTATGAAGAACTACAAAAACGTCTGGGAAATCTAAAAGACCGGGGAGTTGCCTTGAAGGAAGGACAGACTTTAAAGGATTTGTGTGATGAAAGATGTCCGCTTTACGAAAAGTATGCAGACATAATTGTGGATGAAGAAACTTTGGGATTAGATGAAACATTGGACAAAGTCCTTTACAAGATAAGAAAAACAAGTTAAAATATATAAATGCAAACCTTAAGAATAACAGATAGCAATTAAGGAGATGTAAGATGAGGAAATGGACGAAGCATAAGAAGCAGGTATCGCTGTTCTTTGCCATGGGGGCAGTTGTATCAGTTTTTGGAATATTTACTATACATCCTGTGTTCGGAAGTTTGGAACATACTACTGAAAATTACTATACACTTACATTGAATGATGTTGTGATTGGACAGGTATCGTCTCTGGACGGCATACAGGAGATGTTATTGGAAGAAAAGTCAAAAGTAGCATCTGAACAGGAAGGTCTGACCATTGTAAAGGCAGATTTTGAATATACAGCAGAAAATAAAATATTTGCCAAAACCACTTCGGAGAAAGAACTGAAAAAGAATATACAGGAAGTACTGCAAAAAGGCACAGTTACCTTTAATCAGAAAGCATACACTGTAAAGATCAATCAGTTTACTGTGACGCTGTCTTCGAAAGAAGAGGTTGTAGAATTGTTAAATGCAGCAAAGGAAAAGTATGACACCAATAATGAGTATCAGGTAGAGCTGGTGACAGACAGTGCAAGGGAATTGAATGTAATGACCACCGAAATGGTGAAAATGTCAAAGTCAGAAAACAATAATCCAAATGTATCCTCTGCAATGATAAATGCAGGCATTTGTACAGTAACTGATGAATTATCCTATGGGGAAACTAATATAGAAGATGTATATACAGAAGGGCTTGTAGAACTTTCTTTTGCGGATACGGTAGAAGTGATAGAATCTTATGTGAAAGATGATGAAATTACACCCTTAAGTGAGGCAATTGATCTTGTCACCAAGGACAAAGAAAAAAATAAAATTTATGAAGTAAAATCAGGGGATAGTCTGTCAGTTATTGCAGAAAGTTACAATACTACAGTGGACAACCTGGTTGCTATTAATGAGAATATTGATAATGCGGATTCCATGATCCGAATAGGAGATGAACTTACCGTAACGGTTCCGGAACCGGAATTATCCGTTATCACCAAAGAAGAGAAGATGTATAATGAAGAATATCAGGCAGAAACCCAGTATATTGATAATGATTCCTGGTACACAACAGAGCAGGTGGTAAGGCAGGAGGCAAGTACCGGTGAGCGTAATGTTATTGCCGTGGTAACCAGTAGAAACGGAGAGGAAACAGAGAGAGAAGTTATTCATGAAGAGGTCATAAAAGAATCTCAGCCGGCAATTATTGAGCGGGGAACCAAAACACCTCCAACCTATATTAAGCCGATTTCCGGAGGGACTTTTACTTCAGGCTTTAAATTCCGCTGGGGAAGACAGCATAAAGGGGTAGACTGGGCATGTCCTATAGGTACCGCTGTAAAAGCATCTTCTGCAGGTACTGTTGTCAGTGCCGGATGGGTCAGCGGATATGGTTATTGTGTAACTATCAGCCATTCTGATGGACGCCAGACCAGATACGCACATCTTAGTAAAATATTAGTGTCTGTGGGACAAAGTGTATCACAGGGCGAAAAGATTGCGTTGAGCGGTAATACGGGACGAAGTACCGGACCACATGTACATTTTGAAATTATTATTAACGGTTCTCAAGTGGATCCAATGAAATATTTAGACTAAACAATATGGCAGAAGATTGGGGTTCTTCTGCCATATTTTTCGTTGTTTTTTTCGGAAAATACATGTTTACAAATGAAAAGATTATGATATAATGAAATATGGCATATTTATGGGAAATAAATTACAAAGGATATTTGAAAAAATAGGAATAATCGGACAAAATTTATCATAAACATATAAGAAACTGATAGAAAATAATTATAAATAATATAGAGGTGTGTAATGGAACAATACGTTATTAAAGGCGGCAATCCATTAGTTGGAGAGGTAAAAATTGGTGGTGCTAAAAATGCAGCTCTTGCTATACTGGCAGCAGCAATTATGACAGATGAAACGGTATATATAGACAATCTTCCTGATGTGCGGGACATTAATGTGTTATTGCAGGCCATTGAGGGCATTGGTGCAGTAGTAGAAAGAATTGACAGACATACAGTAAAAATCAATGGTTCTATGATTCGTGACGTGAACATTGAATACGAATACATTAAAAAAATACGAGCATCTTACTATTTGTTAGGAGCGTTACTGGGAAAATATAAAAAAGCAGAAGTAGCGCTGCCAGGAGGCTGTAATATAGGAAGTCGTCCCATTGACCAGCATATTAAAGGTTTTCGTGCTTTAGGTGCTGAGGTAAGAATTGAGCATGGTCTTATTATTACAGAAGCAGAAGAATTGACAGGAAATCATGTTTATTTGGATGTGGTAACTGTAGGGGCTACCATTAATATTATGATGGTGGCGGCATTAGCTAAGGGAAATACCATTATTGAAAATGCAGCCAAGGAGCCTCACGTTGTTGACGTGGCAAACTTTTTAAATAGCATGGGTGCTAACATTAAGGGTGCCGGTACGGACGTTATTCGAATCAAAGGTGTGGAAAAACTACATAAGACCGAATATTCAATTATTCCGGACCAGATTGAAGCAGGAACTTTCATGTTTGCGGCAGCAGCAACAAAAGGCGATGTAACTGTAAAAAATGTGATTCCGAAGCATCTAGAGGCTACCACAGCAAAACTTTTAGAAATTGGATGTGAAGTGGAAGAATTTGACGATGCGGTAAGAGTAGTAGCATCTAAACCATTACAGCACACACATGTAAAAACTTTGCCATATCCGGGTTATCCTACCGATATGCAGCCACAGATAGCAGTAACTTTGGGACTTTCTCAGGGAACCAGTATTGTAACTGAAAGTATTTTTGAAAACAGATTCAAATATGTGGATGAGTTGGCACGCATGGGTGGTGACATTAAGGTGGAAGGAAACACTGCTATTATTAATGGTGTTTCAAAATACACCGGAGCCAGAGTCAGTGCACCGGATTTAAGAGCAGGTGCGGCATTGGTGATTGCCGGTTTAGCAGCAGAAGGCATTACGGTAGTAGACGATATTGTATACATTCAAAGAGGATATGAATGTTTTGAAGAAAAATTAAGAGCCCTAGGTGCTCAGATACAAAAAGTGAATAATGAAAGCGAAATTCAGAAGTTTACTTTGAAAGTTGGTTAAAAAACAGGCGGTTGCAATGCAATCGCCTGTTTTTATAATAGGATTAAATTACAGCTTTAATATACAAATCATTTGTCTTCGTCAGATCAATAAAGTCCTTACCTGATTTCACCGTAGGTCTGGATAAAAACTGTTTATTGATCATAATAACTTCTGCTTTCTGATCATTGTTTAGCAGAACGGTGTTATTAATAAATGAATTAGAAACATGATCCAGAAAAGTGAGTATATACCGGGGTTCGAATTTCTGCAGTCCTTCCAATTCAAATTGTTTGATTACATCAAATGGACACATGGCATTCCGGTATGGGCGGGCACTGGTCAGGGAATCATATTCAGCAACAATTCCTACAATCTTTGCGAAATCTGTAATTTGTGAAGTGCGGTAGGCTTTCGGATAGCCTGTACCGTCACAACGTTCATGATGCATCAGGGCAGTCAGTTTGATTCGATCATCAATTTCCTGGTTTTTTAAAATCTCATAGCCATAAATGGTATGTGCTTCTATCAAGGAGCGCTCTGATGGAGAGAGCATTCCGCTTTTCTTAATAATAGTATCAGAAACCCGAATCTTTCCAATATCATGTAAAAGACCGGAAAGAGTAAGAACGTTTAAATCCTCCGTATCCATTTTAAGCCAGTGTCCGAATACATGACAGATTAAAGCAGTATTGAGGGCGTGAACAAAGGTAGAATCATCATATTCACGCATGCAGTGAAGCATATCAAATATATTCTTATTACCTGCACTTTCAATAATGGAATTAATTCTGTTTAAAAATTCATTAGGACGGATTTTTTCGTTTTTATTTGCAATATCCAGAAATTCTGTTTTCAATACATAAAGGTTCTTAAAAAATTCTTCTTTAAATATTTTGAATTCATGGGAATGTCTTAAGCGTTTGGAATATGATTCATCTTCGTCAAAAACAGGAATTCCTGTTTCTGAAGGAATAGAATCCTTAATTTTTACATTACTGATGGCATAGAACCCTATTTTATTGATCATATAGTCAGTAAGTTCTGTGTCTTTAGGAAGTAAAAGTTTATTATCAAAAATATAAATATCATCGGCTAAAATCATACCTGCCTGTAACTGGGAAACAGATATAAGACTCATACAAAACCTCCTATCAAAATAATATGTCTTGTCTAATTATTAATTATATCATACAAAGTGTAAAAAGTAATTAAAAATAACGAAATTGAAAGAAATAGTTTTTTCATGAACTAAACAACACAAAAAAATTCACAGAATTTTTAAAGACTTTTTAGTGAAAATATGATACGCTATTACAGTATTTATTGAAGAAAAAAGGAGGAACTTATGAAACGGAGATATAAAATAATTGCGGCGTTAATGATGAGTGTAGTGATATTGGGAGGCTGCGGAAGTAAAGATACTGAGCAGGAAACAACAGATGTGGAAATTACGGCAGGAATGGCGGAAGAATATGTAACCCTTGGTGATTATGAAGGAATTAGCTTAACTAAATATATCAGCGAAATATCACAGGATGCTGTTGAGGCAAAAAAAGAAGAATTTATGGAAGAATACAAAGTTCAGACAGAAGTCACAGATCGGGCTATAAAACAAGGAGATTTTGTCAGCATTGAGGTAACAGAAACCGAGGGTGATGAAACGATGGAATATGGAACTGTAGAAATTACGGTGGGAGAAGAAGAATTTGATGCACAGATTGATGCAGGGTTAGTAGGTCATAGCACAGGAGAAACTGTTACGGTGGAAAGCAGTTATCTATCAGATGAAGGCGAAGAAACCGATGTTACTTATACTATTACGATCAATAATATATATGATGTTTCCTATCCGGAATACAACGATGCCTTTGTGAAAGAGAATACAGAATATAATACAGTGGCAGAATTAGAAGAAGCTTTAAATAAAGAAGTGGAAGCAGATAATGAAGAAATGAGCATGGATGACTTAAGAGAATCTGCGATTGCAGCAGTGGTAGAATGTTCCGAGTTCAAAGAACTGCCGCAGGAACTTATAGACAGTGCTTACGAACAAGTAAAAGAAATGTATGAAAATTATGCAGCCATGTTTGGAATGGAGCTTTCTGATATGGCAACAGAAGAAGATCTGCAGCAAGCAGCTCAGTATAGTGTGCAGGAACAGCTGGTACTTATCAGCATTATAAATAAGGAAGGTATAGAAATCGACGAAAAAGGCTTTGAAGAATACAAAAAACTTTGCATGGAATACATGGAAGTGGAAACAGAAGAAGAATTATTAGAATATTATGAAGATGGTGAACTGGAAGATGAATATACACGTCAGAAAGCTGCAGATGCAATCATAGCAAAAGCACAGGTGACAGAGGAAATATCTGACGAAGACGAGTATTATGATGAAGATGAGTATGACGAAGAAGACAGCACAGGAGAAGAGGCAGAGGTAGATACCGATGTGATTCTGGAGGATGAGGCCGACACTGAAGTTGAAACAGAAGCGGAAGAAAACTAATCAATAATATTTTACAATTATTGCAAATAGTGAAAAATCACTTGACTATTATAGTAAAAAGTAGTAGTCTTAATATGCTAATTGAATATGACAATTTTCTCTTATTCAGAGTGGTGGAGATACAAAGGATCTGTGAAGCCACGGCAACCCCTTAGTGGAAGGTGCCAGCCTGAGCGAGTAATCGAACAATAAGAGGATTTGATGATAGAAACCGAATCCTCACAATCCGCTGGGATTCGGTTTTTTGTATGTAAAAAAGTGAAGAATATAAGGAGGAACAAATGGAAAAGTTATTATTTACATCTGAATCGGTAACGGAAGGACATCCAGATAAAATCTGCGATCAGATATCTGACGCAATCTTAGATGCTATGTTGGAGCAGGATCCAATGAGCCGTGTAGCCTGTGAAACTTTAACAAACACAGGATTTATTATGGTTATGGGAGAAATCACAACAAAAGCAAACGTGGATATTCAGCAGATTGTAAGAGATACTATCTGTGAAATCGGATACAATGATTCTAAATTAGGTTTTGACGGCAATACTTGTGCGGTTATGGTATCACTGGACAAGCAGTCACCGGATATTGCTATGGGTGTGGACAAAGCACTGGAAGCAAGAGAAGGTGAGCTGGAGGATGATTTGGACACAGGAGCCGGAGATCAGGGTATGATGTTTGGTTTTGCAACCAACGAAACAGAAGAATATATGCCTTATCCAATTGCGCTGGCACATAAATTATCAAGAAGGCTGACAGAGGTGCGTAAGGATGGCACATTAAGCTACTTAAGACCTGACGGAAAGACCCAGGTAACGGTAGAATATGATGAAAAGGGCAAACCCATTCATTTAAATGCAGTGGTATTATCTACGCAGCATGATCCTGATGTGACTCAGGAACAGATTCACCAAGACATCAAGAAATATGTATTTGATCCAGTGCTTCCAGCAGAATTGGTGGATGAAAGTACCGGATTCTTTATCAATCCAACGGGACGTTTCGTTATTGGCGGACCAAACGGTGACAGCGGTTTGACCGGACGTAAGATTATCGTAGATACTTACGGTGGATTTGCAAGACACGGCGGCGGTGCTTTTTCAGGAAAAGACTGTACTAAGGTAGACCGTTCTGCAGCTTATGCAGCACGTTATGTAGCCAAGAACATTGTGGCAGCAGGTCTGGCTGACAGATGCGAAATCCAGTTATCTTATGCTATCGGTGTGGCACAGCCAATGTCCATTATGGTGGACACCAACGGAACCGGTAAGTTGTCTGATGAAAAGCTTGTAGAAATCGTCCGTGAAAACTTTGATTTACGCCCGGCAGGTATTATCAAGATGCTTGACCTTCGCAGACCGATTTACAAGCAGACTGCGGCATATGGACACTTTGGACGTAATGACTTAGATCTGCCTTGGGAAAAGCTGGATAAGGTGGATGTGTTGAAGAAATATTTATAGTGTAGATCGTAAATTTGGTTTAAAAGCCTTCTGGTGAATGTGTTCATCGGAAGGCTTTTTGATATTAAGGGAATAAATAGAAACACTGAATTGTAATTTTTTAATAGCGAATGTTACAAGAAACAAGCATAAAAATTCCAAAATTCTTGAAAATTAAGGGAAAATTGAAATTCTAAAATTTTTACAAATATTGTTCAGTGCAAAAAATACACCATTCGTTCCGAAAATGAGGGTTGCAAATAAAAGTAGGCTATAATATATAAGAGGAAATTAAAAAATACGATAGGTGGAAGGATAAAGTATTAATCATGAAAGATGATAAATTGGTCATTGGTGTATGTGATGACGAGAGAATCTGTAGAGATATGTTAAAGCGCTCAATATACGATTTCTGCGCATCACGAAATATAGAGTATGTTGAAAAGGAATATAGTGGAGCAGAGGAAGTATTGGAAGAGAATGAATTCCCAGATATTTTGTTTTTGGATATAGAAATGGAAGGAATGACAGGAATTGAATTAAAAGATTGTCTGGAAGGCAAGAATAAAGTCCGTATTGTTTTTGTAACTGGTTATACCCATTATATGCGGGAAGCTTTTGGGAAAAATGTCTTTGGATTTTTGGAAAAACCAATCAGGCAGGAAGAAATAGAAAAACATATGAATAAAATGATAGATGATTTCAAACGCATGGAATTTGTTGTTATGGATAGTGTAGATGGAAGGCAGATTGTTATGTTGGATGATATTTTATATTTCAAGGCAGAAAAAAAATATAGCCGTGCATATACAGACAAAGAAAGTATCTTTAATAATAAAGGATTAGGTCTGTGGGAAAAGGAATTAGAGAAGCAGAACTTTTTTCGTTGCCATAAAAGTTATCTAATTAATTTGGAAAATGTATCTATTATCAAAGGAAAAATAGTTATGAAAAATGGAGAGATCATTCCTTGTAGCAGAAATGGCAAGAAGGAGTTAGTATCTGTATATATGACATATATTATGGAAAGAGCAAGGTGACATGGGGACATTCTATTAAATATGGCAGCAGCTGCATTACTTTTTTCTTTTTTAAAAAGTATTTTATAGTTGAAAATAATTTTCAAAAAGTGCCGTTGGTTCCCAAATCAGACTGTTGGTTCCTTTTCCGTTGACATGAGAAATGCAGCATGTTAAAAATATTGTAAAAGTTTAACAAATGAAAAGAGATAAATACAATAGAAATATTAAAGGGCAAACTTTGGAAGAGATAGAGATTTGGAAGTATTATCAGACAGAAGGAATCGCTGGCTGGGGCAAAAGAAAAAATACCGATACTATATCAGCAGTTCAAAGGAAGACATAGAACTGTTCAGCCGTACTGTATGTGGGAATTAGAGTGTGTAAAGTATGCACTGGCATTTAGATGTAACATTTTGTGAAGATGCTCATAGCAACTCTGGACAAACAGATAGCCCAGAAGCTGAATATCATTCAAATGTTCAAGAGGGATGTTAAACAATTGTTTTACATATATTTGTCTTTGGTTGCAAACAAAGATGAAAAAAATTAAGGGAATTACGAAAGGAAAAGAAAGATGAAAAAAATGAAGAAAAGTATTAAAATGGGAGTTGTTTGCGGAGTAGTAAGTATATTGATGTCAACTACTGTGCTGGCAGCTTCAAGAGAGACACTATTTGGTGGAAAATGCGTATGGACTGGCGGAATAAGTGACAATCTAGTATATTCACAATTTGAGGATAGAACCAATGACAGATACTACTATAATGGAACTGTTTATGTAAGAAATGACAGAGGTCAGCAAAGAAGCAAAATAGGAAAAACAACAGGGGTAGGTAGTAATGGGCGAGTAAGAGTTACTATAACTGCAACATATAGTAACCCTTTCGTTGCAAATAAAGCATGGTATGCGAATATAAGGCAATG
>ERZ506887.466-NODE-466-length-23796-cov-4.712565_pt1 | contig 23796 bp, 25 predicted proteins | sample MGYA00512905_ERZ506887 | MGnify/ENA metagenome assembly ERZ506887 | reverse complement strand
GCAGTCTCCTGTTGGGACAACCCCATAATTGCCGGACCGAACTCAAAATATCTTGAAAGAGATATAAAGACACGAATGAACAGATATAAAAATGTCGAAGGCTTTACGGATATTTGGGTATGGGCAGAACCGGACGGAAGCGGTAATTACAGCCTTTTTATAGGCTACGCTTAAAATATATAAATCTGATAGAACGCATCGTTTAATGACGGTGCGTTTTTTATTATCTGAAAGGGTGAAAATCATTGAAAAACAGTTTTTTCAAAAGAAGCGTTTCGCTTCTTCTATCTTTTATTATCTGTCTGTCAACCATTGTCGGAGTTGCATTAACCGCATCAGCGGCGAGTACCACAGGCAAAGCCATTGTCATCGGATATCCCCGAAATGGTGATGCCAATTACAGCACCGTAACATGGGGGCATGATGAACTGCACTATATGGGCGGTTGGATGAGTCATAAAGGAAGACATACAACCTTCTATACAATGAATTCGTACAAGGGTAATATTTGTTATTGCATTGAACCCGGCAGACCGCTTGATACGGGATTGGTATTTACGCAGAAAGGCGAGGACTTCTTCGACAACTTTCCGGAGGCGTATAACAGTACAATTTCAGCCGATGACATTAAACTGTTTCTCGGACGAATTTTGCAATACGGATATACCGGACAAATCTCAGACTCTTGGAAATCTCAGAATGCCGAGAATGCAGATACAATGTCAAAGGCTTTCGCAACGCAGCTCCTTGTTTGGGAAACCGTTGTCGGAGAGCGCGACGAATACTTTAATCATGTAACACCTAACGGTTATAACGCCATTCTTGAACAGGTGCGTGGAGATCATCCTCTGAGAAATGGCATTATGAATTATTATAACGCCATTGCTTCTGCTGTTCAGCAGCACACAAAAATGCCGAGCTTTCTTTCAAGAACAGCAGGCAAAGCGCAAACAGTAGAACTTTCGTGGGACGGCAGCCGCTATTGCGCCGAGCTTACCGATAATAACGGAGTTATCGGTAATTTCAATTATTCTGTCCCCGGTATGAACTGCGTTGTAAGCGGAAACAAACTCATCATAACATCAAATTCCGCACCGACAGATAGGGTTACTCTTACAGCGGAAAAGAAATCCTCACAGCGCCGAGGGCTTATTATTTGGTCTGACGGTGCATATCAGCCGGGCAGCGGAAATCAGGACACGGTCACTTTCGGTCAACAGGTTGACGACCCCGTCAAGGGATATATCAATTTGATGGTTTCTTACGGCGGCGCCAAGATCGTCAAGGTAAGTGAGGACGGCAAGGTGGACGGTATTACCTTCCGCATTCAGGGCAACGGCATCGACAAGACTGTTAAAACCGCAAACGGCGGTGTGTTTCAGTTGGACAACCTCAAACCCGGTGCGTATACCATTACCGAAACTGAGTATGCGCAGTATGAACCACATGAAGTTCGCCGCATCACCGTTGTCAGCGGTCAGGTTACCACAGTCACCTTCAGCAATACGCTCCGCCGCGGCGACCTCACGGTCAAAAAGACTGCCGAGGACGGCTTGGTCGAAGGAATGAAATTCCGACTGTCCGGCACATCGCTCTCCGGCATTGAGGTCAATGAGTTTGCCGTAACCGATGAAAACGGCATAGCAACATTCAAGGATGTGCTTATCGGCACGGGATATACCCTCGAAGAAGTCGACACTCCGACTCGCTATGTCGTACCCGACAAGCAGACCGCCGCTGTTGAATGGAACAAGGTTACGGAGAAATCCTTTGACAATGACCTAAAGAAATTCAATGTCACCGTAACCAAGAGTGACCGCAGAACCGGTCTGCCGCAAGGCGACGCATCTCTCGCAGGCGCAAAGTACGGCATCTATAAAGGCAATCAGCTCATCGACACCTACACCACCGACGCAAACGGTCAGTTTGTGACTAAGTATTATATCTGCGGCGACGATTGGACGATTCGTGAGATCAGCCCCGCCGAGGGGTATCTAATCAATACCGAGAGTCTGCACATTGGCGCGGAAGCCAAGTTGTATACCGTGGAATACAACATTGCCAAGCCTCTCGACTCCTATGAGGATATTATCAAGGGCAAGGTTGATATCATCAAACACTGCGATGACGGCGCTACCAAAATTGAAACACCGGAGGTCGGCGCAGAGTTTGAAGTGTATCTGAAAGCGGCAGGCAGCTACGAAAACGCCGAGGAAACCGAAAGAGATATCCTTGTATGCGATGAGAATGGCTTTGCCGAAACCAAGGATCTGCCTTACGGCGAGTATGTGGTGGAGCAGACCAAGGGCTGGGACGGCAAAGAGCTTCTTGCACCGTTTACAGTCTTTGTCAGCGAGGACGGACAGGTGTACCGTTTCCTCATCAACAACGCGCCCTATGAAGCACTCATTGAAATCGTTAAAAAGGACGCCGAAACAGGTAAGGTTATCCCGGCTGCGGGCATTGGATTCAAGGTGCGCAACACTGACACGGGCGAATATATCGTGCAGCATATCAATTACCCGACGCCTGTTGACATTGACATCTATTACACCGATGTGTCGGGTAAGCTAATGATGCCCGAAAAGCTACCTTATGGCAACTATGAAATCATCGAGCAGTGTACGGCTTACGGATATGTCCTCGACTCTGCTCCCATCGCATTCAAGGTGGACGGCGAGAAAACCATTGTTACGGTCGAGAAGTTCAATATGCCGCAGAAAGGCATCATCCGCATTTCCAAAAGCGGCGAGATTTTCTTCTCCGCTGTGGAAACGGATAGCGTATACAGCCTTGTGTTTGCGGATAAAAACCTCGCAGGGGCAACCTATGAAATCACCGCCACCGAGGATATTATTACGCCTGATGGCACTCTGCGCTACGCCAAGGATATGGTTGTTGATACTGTAATCACCGATGAAAACAGTGTGGCGGAAAGCAAGGCGCTGTACCTCGGAAAATATACAGTCAGAGAAACAAAAGCACCCTATGGCATGGTGCTGAACGGCACGCCCAAAACCGTTGAACTGACCTATGCGGGCGAAACCGTTGAGGTCACCGAAACCGCCGCCGAGTTCTACAATGAGCGCCAAAAGGCAGCTCTGTCCCTTGCCAAAATCCTCGGCAGGGATGAAACCTTTGACATCGGAGATAACGGAGAAATCCTCTCGGTGCAGTTCGGGCTGTACGCTGCCGAGGATCTGTTTGCCGCAGACGGCTCATTCGTCCCGAAGGACGGCCTGCTTGAAATCGCCAATTGCGACGAAAACGGCAATATCACCTTTGTGACAGACATTCCCGTAGGCGCAAAACTGTATGTAAAGGAAATTGCGACCGACAGCCATTATATCCTCTCGGACGAAAAATATCCCGTGACCTTCGACTACGCCGGACAGGATACCGCCCTCGTGGAGATCAAAGCAACCGGCGGCGAAGCCATCAAAAACGATATCCTCTACGGATCGGTCAAAGGACTGAAAATTGACCGTGAAACCGAGAAGCCCATCGTTGGCGCAAAGTTCGGACTTTTCCGCAGTGCCGAAACCGAGTTTACTGCCGAGAACGCACTCATTACCGCCGTATCCGGCGAGGACGGCACTTTCCTCTTTGAAAATGTTCCCTACGGCAATTGGCTTATTAAGGAGTTGCAGCCCGCCGACGGTTACCTCTCCAATGACGAAATCTATCCCGTCCGCATCAGCGAAAACGGACAGACCGTCGGCATTACGGTCGTCAATGACCGCACCCCCGAAATCGGAACAAAGGCAACAGTGAACGGCGAAAAGACTGCCACTGCCGAGGGCGATATCGCCATTGAGGATACCGTTTCGTATAAGCACCTTATTCCCGGCAAGGCATACACCATTAAGGGCATCCTTATGGACATGGCCACAGGCAAAGCATTCCTTGTCGATGGCAAGGAGTTGACCTCCGAAGTCACCTTTACACCGGAGGAAAGCTGCGGCGAGGTCACCGTCCGCTTCACCTTTGGCGGCAGTAAAATCACCAAGCAGACTGACCTTGTCGTTTTTGAAACGCTATACCGTGACGGCGTTGAACTTGCCGCTCATGCCGACATTGAGGACGGCGGTCAGACCGTAACGCTCATTCCGCCCAAACCAGATATTCCGCAGACGGGAGACAACTCCAACCTCGGCTTTTGGATCGGACTCGGCAGTGTTGCCCTCGGCGGCATGATTGCCTGCATTATTATGTATTGCAAGCGCAAAAAGGACGAGGATGATGAATGATGAAACGGGTGTATGTCTGCGCTCCTCTCGGTGAGAATATTGAGGAAAATCTCAAAAAGGTCAAGATATATACCGCATATGCACTGAGGTGCGGCACGGCTCCGGTCGTGCCGCATTTCTATGCGGAATGTCTTGACGATAACGACCCGAAAAACCGGGAACTCGGCTTGGCGGCAGGAATGTCGCTTCTGTGGCTTTGCGATGAGGTTTGGGTATTCGGAGATACCGTCACGGACGGGATGAGAGCCGAACTGAAATTCTGCAAAAACCTCAATATCCGCATCCGATATATAACCGAAAAAGAAATTCAAAATGTGATCGGAGGTAAAACCCTATGAAAAAGAAACCCATGAGAATTCTTCTCACTCTTCTGCTCGTGGCCGTCCTTACGACGGCATTCTCCATGACCGCATTTGCGGCCGGAGATGTGGCAGGCGCAATCGAAAGCACTTGGAACGCTGCCAAGGGACAGATTCAGACTGTTGTTAATAATGTGGTGTTTCCGGTCTGCGACATGATTCTCGCCATCCTATTTTTTGTGAAAATCGGGACGGCTTACTTCGACTACCGAAAGCACGGACAGTTTGAGTTCGCTGCCCCGTGCATTCTGTTTGCCTGCCTTATTTTCACGCTGACCGCACCGCTGTATATCTGGTCCATTATCTGATACAGCCGGATACGGAACGGAGGTGATGACTTATCTTTGACTGGTTAGGTGATATAATCTCAGGCATCGGCGACGCCATCGGAAACGCAATAGATGTAGTGGAAAGCGGTATCGTCAACGCTATCTGGAACGCCATGCTCCGTTGGATATACGAAATTATTTACGGGGCGATTGCCGACTGCTTCGAAATGATCGGCAATATGAGTGCGGAGGTCTTTGACCTCGAATGGGTGCAGGCGACCGTCAAGCTGTTTACGCTGTTCGGTTGGGGCTTGTTCGTCGCCGGCACGGTTGTCGCCGTATTCGATGTCGCCATCGAGTATCAGTGCGGCAGAGCAAACATTAAAACGACTGCGCTGAACATTTTAAAAGGCTTTTTTGCCTGCTCCCTCATCGGTGTTGTGCCGATCGAACTGTATAAATTCTGCATCAGTCTGCAAAACACCTTTTCGCACGATTTGATCGGCATTGCATCGTCGGGCATCAATTCAAGTCTTGCGGATGTCGGACTGAGTGCGCTTGTCAGACTGTTCTCGCCAAGCATAGGTACGACATTCAGCCTGCTGAATCTGCTGTGCATGATTGCCTTTGCCTATTGTGTGATCAAGATGTTTTTTGCCAATATCAAGAGGGGCGGAATCCTGCTCATTCAGATGGCGGTCGGCTCACTGTATATGTTTTCCGTGCCGAGAGGATATGCAGACGGCTTCAATCAGTGGATGAAACAAATTGCCGCACTGTGCTTGACTGCATTTTTGCAGACTACGCTGTTGTTCTTGGGGCTGATCACTTTCCCCGACAATATGCTGTTGGGGCTTGGCATTATGCTTGCGGCAAATGAAGTGCCGCGGATTGCGCAGCAGTTTGGGCTTGATTCAAGCGTTAAGGTCAACATGATGAGTGTTGTACACGCCACGACCACTGCTGTCAACCTTACGCGAACGGTGGCCAAGGTCGCAGGCAAATAAGGAGGTGCAGTATGAAAAACTATATGCAGGCAAACAGATTTTTGCAAAAATACGGTCCGGACGCATTCAAAATCATTGCCGCTTATGAGGAAGCGGCAGATATTCCGCCAAACGAGCGATATGCAAATTGGTACGGCGATTACGGTATATTCGAGCCGTCATTAAACGAGGACATGACCTATGACAAGCTCCTGTCCCGTTACAAGGTCGGGCTGAAATATCTCGGTATTATCCACGAACAGACAAAAGCAGTGTGCGGTAATTTCCTGTCGGAGCAGCTTGCAGAGCATATCCGTGAGCAGCTTGAAAATCACAACGCAAACGCCGAATACCGCCCGGCATCCATTATAACTAAAATGGATACGCCGGAATTGACACGGGATATGCTTGCGGTTGACCGGGATATGGAAGTCGACTGCGATATCGGGCATCAAATCACCTGTTATCTCGAAACATGGTTTGATGTGGATAAGAAATTCGGAACGAACACGGCAGCGGACGATGACAAATGGCTGAACCTGTACGCCAAGTACGATCCGTTTGCCGACACGCTCCGGCTTGAATTTACCGTTACGACCGCCGATTCCTGCGAGGAAGGCGAATATGTACCGACCGTTGCGGAGTCGCAGCTCATCAAGGATATGATTGCCGAGAAGCTCCGTGAGGAATACGGACAGACGCCCAAGGAATTCTGCGAGGACATCGGCGGCATAGAAATCGGAGGAATGACCCAATGACGCAATATATCTATCCGCAGAACCTCAAAGCCACCGCCAATCTGTGGCTTTGGAGTTTGCGGGACTTTGTAATTTTGGCGGTAGCCGCACTGTTGTCGGTTCTCGCACTCGTGCAACTGCACATCTTTTTGCCGGCCGTAGTTGTTCTGTGCTACGGCTTTTTAACGATTCGTATGGATGACACCACCGTAATGGACTTCATGCGCTACGCCGTGCGGTATTTAATATCCACACAGCAATACTTTGAATGGAGATGATGATAATGAAACAGCAGAAAAAGAAAAAAGGCCGTTCGGTGCAGGATCTGCTCGGCATAAAGACATTCACGAAATACGGTCTTTCTACCAACAAGGGCGAGCTGCTCTTTTACCTTGTATCACCCACCAATATTTCGGTGCTGTCGCATACCAACATCGAGATCAAAATTCGCCATCTGATGATGGTGCTGTCGGCGCTACCCGACATTGAGATCGTCTGCACCGACTCGTCCGAATGCTTTGACGATAATAAAGCCTATCTGACCGAGCGCCTTGATGTCGAGGAAAACGGCAAAGTCAAGAAGCTCATTAAAAATGACATTGACTTCCTCGACACCATTCAGGTAGAAATGGCAACGGCCCGTCAGTTTTTCTTTGTCGCCCGAATTAAGGGGCAGAAAGAAAAACAGGTCTTTGAAACCGCCAACCGCATCGAAAGTAAGATCGCCGGCGAGGGCTTTGAGGTGCATCGACTGAAAAAGCCGGAGATCAAACGCATCCTGGCACTTTATTTCGATGCGAGTATGCAGGGCGAAGCAATGCCCGACATTGACGGCGAACAGTTTTATGAGGTAACGGACGATGAGGACGAGGAATAAACCCGTCCTCATATTTTTCTGTCTTCTGCTGTCGGCGGCCGCTGTGCTTGCAGGCGTAAATATTTATTCAGAGTTAAAAGAACGGCAGAAAGAAAAAGAGGACTTCGCCGCCGTTGCGGAAATTGCCGAACTGCCGATGACCGAAGCTCCGGCAGAATCCGTTACGGACGCAGAAACAGAAACGAGCGCAGAGCCGACCGAGCGGCCTGCGGCAGAACGCAATATACAAGCTCTCATTACAGAAAACGCCGACTGCATCGGGTGGCTCTCTATTGACGGCACAAACATCAGCTATCCCGTTATGCACACACCGTCCGATCCGCAGAAATATCTCCGCCGAAACTTCTACGGCAAGTACAGCCAAAGCGGTGTGCCGTTCCTTGACGGACGGTGCGACCTCCAAAGCTCCAACCTCATTATTTACGGTCACAATATGCGAAACGGCACAATGTTCTCCGACCTCAAAAGGTATGTGGACAGAGATTTTTTGAATGCACACCGGACCGTAAAATTTGAAGCCGCAGACGGAGTACAAACCTTTATCGTAACCGAGGTGTTGAAAACAAACACCTCGGACGCTTGGTATAACCGCATTGCCTCCGAGGACGGCAGCCGATGCCTCATCCTCTCCACCTGCTACGGATCGGGCAAGGACGGCAGGCTGCTCATTATCGCCGCAGAAAGCTAAACAGCAGAAAGGAAAATATTATGCTTAAAAGAAAACCGAAAGTATTGACGCCGGAGCAGGTAGAGGAAATCCACACCAAGGACTTCTTCGACATGATCCTGCCCGGCACTATAAAATTTTTGTCCGATCATTATATCGTCGGCGACAGCTACCGCTGCGTATGGGCGATCCGTGAGTATCCGCCCTCCACCGAGGAACAGGCGATCCTCTCACAGCTCGCCGACCGCAACGGCGTGACGCTTCGCATTTACCACCGCTTGGTGGAATCAATGGAACAGCGAAAGATCATTCAAAATGCCACTCGCCGCAATCGGCTCAAAAGCGGCGGCAACGATGTCAACGAAACCATCGAAGCCGAGGGTAATTTGCAGGATGTAATTGAACTACTCGCCAACCTCCGCAAGAACAAAGAGCCGCTGCTCCATGTGTCGGTGTTCATTGAACTGAAGGCCAGGAGCATGGAGAAGCTCAAGGAATTGCAGAGCGACATCGCAATGGAGCTGACTCGTTCCAAAATTTCCGTCGATAGGCTGACATTACGGCAGAAAGAGGGTTTTCTTTCTGTTCTGCCCGTGGGCGCAAATCAGTTCGGCGCACAGTATGAACGAGTGCTGCCTGCCTCCTCGGTCGCCAATATGTATCCCTTCAACTTCTCCGGCAAAACAGATCCCCACGGCTCATATATCGGCAGAGATAAGTACGGCACGAATATCCTTGTGGACTTCGACCGCAGGGCCGAGGACAAGACTACAAGCAATATCCTCATTCTCGGAAACAGCGGACAAGGCAAGAGTTATCTTCTGAAACTTATCCTCACCAACATCCGTGAATCGGGCAAGAGAATCATCTGCCTCGATCCCGAATCGGAATACGAGGATCTGTGCGATGCCCTCGGCGGCTGCTATATTGATTTTATGTCGGGCGAATACACCATCAATCCGTTAGAGCCGAAAGCATGGACAGACAGCGTTGAGGACATCGACGCCACAACTCCCGAAGCGTTCAAGAAAGTGACAAGGCTTTCGCAGCACATTGCCTTTCTGAAGGATTTTTTTCGCAGTTACAAGGATTTTACTGATTCGCAGATCGACACTATTGAAATCCTGCTTTCTAAGCTGTATGCCCGATTTGGCATTACCGACAGCACGGATTACAGCATGAAAAAGCCCTCGGACTTTCCCGTTATGGAGGATTTCTATAAGCTGTGCGAGGAAGAGTTTATGGGCTATGACAAAAAACGCAAATACCTCTACACCGAGGAAACGCTCCAAGAGGTCTGCCTCGGCATCCACTCCATGTGCGTCGGCTCGGAAAGCAAATATTTCAACGGACACACAAACATTACCGACTCCAATTTTCTTGTATTCGGTGTGAAGGGGCTTATGGATACCAACCGCCGCTTAAAGGACTGTATGCTGTTTAATATCCTTTCCTTCATGAGCAACGAACTGCTCGGCAAAGGCAGCACGGCGGCATCGGTGGACGAGCTGTACCTCTTCCTCTCGAATATGACTACAATCGAATATCTGCGTAACTGCATGAAGCGTGTGCGCAAAAAGGATTCCTCGGTTATTCTGGCAAGTCAGAATATCGAGGATTTTTTGATTCCGTCTATTCGAGAATTTACAAAGCCGCTGTTTTCCATTCCCACACACCAGTTCCTGTTCAACGCCGGGCAGATCAATCCCAAGGAGTATATGGACGCACTGCAAGTTGAGCCGAGTGAATTTGAACTCATCAAGTATCCCGAACGAGGCACTTGTCTCTACCGCTGCGGCAACGAACGGTATCTGCTCCAAGTCATTGCACCCGAATACAAAGCGGCCATCTTCGGGAAAGCCGGTGGGCGCTGATTTTCGCAAGAAAGGATGTGAACGCCTATGAGCGCAACCGTTGCGGCGGCTCTCAAAAAGATAGCCGTCGCTGTTCTCACCAACAAAAAATTACGGCGTGTTGTTCTCGGCATTATCCTCGGTATTATTATCATTGTCATGATGCCGATGGTAGCAATACTCTCTATTTTCAGCGGCGATATTGATATCGACACCGACCGCTTGCAGGATATCGTGATAGAGGAAATGTCCGACGAGGAAAAAGCCAAGCTGCAGACTGTCGAGGACATGATGAACGCTATCGAATCTGCCATGACCGAAAAGGGCTTTACGGCAGAAAGGACAAAAGAGGCACAAGTGCTGTACACCCTCGCCCTATATGACTATGCCAAAGCGGACGACTTTGTGGATAAGCTCGTCGGGTGCTTCGATGAGGGACAGAGCGACGAGCAGCTCATCGCCGCCGTCAACGCCGCATTCGGAACGGAACTGAAAACTGAGGACTACAGTAAAATAATGAATTCCATCCGAGCAAAGGCAATCAATGTTTCAAAATTCGTAGACCCCGAAACAAAAAACAATGTTGATCTTGCGGAATGGGCAAAGCAGGCGCTGTCCCACGGGTGGGGCTATGTATACGGGACATACGGTGAGGTGCTGAACGAATCCATACTCACGACAAAAATATCGCAGTTCCCGGAACAGGTCGGCGAAAACGAGGAATTTATCCGTCAGCATTGGCTCGGCGGCCGCACCGCCGATTGCATCGGGCTTATAAAAGGCTACGCATGGTTTACTTGTGACACCGGACAGATTGAATATCGCTCCAACGGTGTTCGGGATACCGGCTCCGACCCTATGCTCGATATGGCGACCGAGAAAGGCACAATTGATACAATGCCCGACATTCCAGGCATCGCCGTATGGATGGACGGACACATCGGCATCTATGTTGGGGACGGACAAATTATTCACGCTGCGAACACAGAGTTGGGTGTTATTATGACGCCCCTTGCGCAGTCAGGATGGACGCATTGGCTCAAGATACCGTATATCACCTATTTGGAAAATACCGAATAAGGAAAGCTCAGTGCGGCGGGAGCGATCCTGCCGCGCTGAACATAGCTGTAGATTTTTTCACGATTCGTTGGTATAATTAATTTAACAGATCAAAATTTTAGGAGCAAAGATATGAACACTATTGTACAGCTGCTTCCTCTTGAATGCAGTGATAGAGAACAGTTTATTTCGGATAATCAGGAAGCCTTTAATTATGGTGCAATGGAAGAATTCGGCCTTAGAGATAACCACTTTGAGGAAGAGGGACAAATCATTTCACGGGATACGATTGAGCAGTCCATTGACAGCGGCGAAGCCTACCGCATCGTATGGGATGGGAAAAAAGTCGGCGGCATAGTAATCAAAGTTGACGGTGAAAAAGGCGACCTCGATCTTCTATTTGTTTCTCCGACTGTCCATAGCAAGGGTATCGGATATGCCGCTTGGTGTGCTATCGAAAAACTACACCCGGAAGTGAAAGTGTGGGAAACGGTCACACCGTATTTTGAGCAGCGCAATATCCATTTCTATGTTAATCGTTGCGGCTTCCACATCGTGGAGTTTTATAACAAATATCACCCGGATCCAAATGATCCGGAAATGTGCGCCGAAGAACTGGACAAGCAGTTCCCGGACGGAATGTTTCGGTTTGAAAAGGTCATTCGGTAAAACGTATTTGTTGAATTGAACATCGTATACTTAGCCACTTGGTTTTCATTTGAGAATCAAGCGGCTTTTTAATTTCGGAGGCGATGAAAAACATGATTGTAAGAGCAAAACGCAAACATAAAACTTCAGAAAGGAAAGGTCTATATGGATAAAAGTAAAATCAAGCGGCTTGCCGACTATGCCGTTCGGCAGTGCTGCGACAATTCCGATAACTGTTATTGGTCGGTTTCCTATGACGAGCTGTATCACCACTTCGGCGCAGAGGTTACCGACAGCAATGAAAACGGAAAACTGATCGAAGAAGAATTACGGCAGAGAGAGGAAACCAACGAACTCATCATGACCGAGGACGCCATCGAAATGACTTGCCATCTGAGATATTGCCCACAGTGTCAGGGCGACCCGGTGAGCCTGTTCTCCGTCCTCGGCTGTAACCTCTACGATGACCACGAAACCGAACACAACCATGAGCCTGCGAACGAATCCTCCGATGAGGACGAAACGCAGGCTCTGTCTATGTAAAGGAGAATACCCATGGTTATAAAGGCAGACTTAAAGTGCAAACAAACGGATTTCAATCTGCCTCTGTGTCAGATTGAAAAAGTAGTAAAACTGACGCCTTCTGAATATACCGAATTCGTTTCCAATCCTCTTGGATACTATGATTTTCTCCGAGAGTTTAACGCCGAGAAGCATGAGTATTTACCCGACGGTATACCGTGCCTGCTGCTCATAAGAGAAGGACATAAAGACGGCTTTATCATTGACACAGAGGGTTATGACTACGCCCGATACACCGCCCATATTCCTAACGCCAAACAGCTTGCTATCGCTGTTCAGTATCCGAGCCTTGAAAACGCTGTGCGTGAAACTGCAATAATGGCAGACCGTATAGTTCGAGAAGCAATCGATTGTAGTAATAAAAAATACAGCATCAATACCGATGAATTACGAAACAAGTTTAGAGGTGCAGGATTTAGCGAGGAATTGATGTATGTAGCACTGAAAGACAGACCGGAAATTGAAAGCGTTGATTTCGATGGTGGCTATATGCTCTGCACTGTAAAAGATGAATATATACAGCAGGCTGATTCACGCCGAACACTGACGCAGGAAGAAGCGGATGTCATGCTTGCCAAGCACACCTTATGGCTTAATGATGCAGGTGGTATACAGGCTGATTTTTCTAACTGTTTTGTGCAGGGACTAAACCTTGCGCATAAAAACATGATGAATGTTGCTATGGATAACGCGAGGTTTGCGAACACTGACCTGCGAGGCGTGGAACTCAATTTTTCCGTTATCAATGACACGCGGTTTGAAAACTGTAACCTCGAAGATGTCACCGCCGAGGAATGCGAATTCAAGAACACGGTCTTTTCAGGGTGCAAGATGTCGGGCGGCGTTTATACTCACAGCGATTTAAGCAATGCCGTAATAATTGAATGCAACATGGAACACGGTAGTTTTCAAAACTGTTGCACTGACGGCACGAATTTCTACGGCCTTAATGATTACGCGGAAATCAATATGCGCGGATGTAATTCAGACCGTGAGGATTGGCGGCGAGACGGCTTTGATCCCGAACTGACTATGTGACAGAAAGGAAAGCACAATATGAAAAAGACAACCTTCAATATTTCATTTGACGAGGACAAGGCATCCGCCCTTGTCCTTTATCTTTCGCAGAAAGGTACGACTGTCGAAACTGAACTTGAAAAAGCGCTCGACACACTTTACAGCAAAACCGTGCCTGCCGGTGTTCGTGATTTTATCGACATGAAATCCGGCACCGCTTCTCCCTCTGCCGTGCCGAAGCTGAAAAAGCCGAGGCCACCCAAAGCAGAACATACGGAAGTCAGTGAGGTAAGCGCCGATGAGTGATATTGACATTACACTGTACCTTAACAAATATCGTGTACGGGCTTTGTCAGACGCACTCGGTGATCAGACTGCCGAAACGGTCGAAGATAAATTGGCCGATGCGTTCGACACATTGTATCAGGAATATGTTCCCGATGAGCAGCGTGCCTCCATCGAGGCAAGGATTGAAAGAGAGGACACCGCAGAACAGGCGCGGCTGGAAGCGGCCCGACGCTTTGCGGTTTACCACATTCGTGAAAAAGGTGATGACTATCACTTCACAAGCGATCACTTCCGCTCCCCGATGCAAGCTGCGTACCGATACCGCCTCTATGAGCGCGGCGAGTTATCCGCCGACCCCAAAACCTTCGCCGATGCTTTTATTGAAACGAATCCTGTCAACCTCGAATATTTCAACGAGGTCTGTTCAGACATCCATTCGGATAATCGAATCTCTGCTTTGCTCGAATTTGATTTGGATGAAGGTCGGGTCAGTGTTTACGACGGCATGGATAACGAATGGCAAACCTACTCCCTGCGTGATTTTTCCGTTGCGGCTTATAAAGCATTCCGCTCCGATTACCGAAGCGAGGAAGGGCGTCGTGAAATATTCAATAGCAGCCTTGCGGGGAAAGAACTTAGTTTTTCGGAAGAACCATCAAATGATATTACAGTATCTGATATGAAGATGTAACCGCTGTGTCTGCCCCTGTGTCGCCCTGTGAGGCAAAATGGTTGCAATCCCCGACCGAGTCCCCCATCACAACAAAACAGGCGAAATAACGGCTTTCAGGAGGTGACTGTGCAATGCGGAAAATCGGCGGTTCAGCCGTCCGATTTTACTTGCAGGAATAAGAGCCGGGGTTGCAATGCTCCCCGACTCGGTTCACATCGGACGGCAGAGCCGACCGTTAAAGGGCTTTTCGCACTTTTACCATCGGGGTTGCAATAAACGCATTTTCAAGACTTCGGGGTCGGAATTGCAAATATGCCCCATTGTACAAGAAAACATATCGGTGTTGATGGCTCAAAAAAGGAGGTTGCGCATAAAATGTATGCGCAACCTCCTTTGCCGAAAAAGCCTTATTTTATGCGGTTTTTTCAACAGAAGGAGATGATAAAAAATGGACGAAACAAAAAAGAAATTTGCTCTGTGGGCATACCCTACCACACTGGAAAAGGTGGAACGCTTGTATCGTTTGGATAACTGCCGAAGCAAATCAGAGTTCATAGAAAAGGCAGTTTTATTTTATGCCGGATATGTTTGCGCAGAGGACTGTCGCGAATACTTTCCGGAAGCCATCGTCAGTACAATCCAAGGGTCGCTTGACTCTTTCGAAAATAGAATGGCATCCTTGCTGTTTAAGTATGCTGTAGAACTTGCAATGACGATGCATGTATCGGCTGCAAACTTCCGTGTGGATGAAGATACACTTGCCCGGCTCAGAGGAAAGTGTGTCAATGAAGTCAAGAGACTCAACGGCAAAATTTCATTCGATGACGCTGTCCGCTATCAGAAAGGCAGATAACGATGGCGAGATTTATTTTGAAGTGGAGATATATAAAATCAGGTTCAGTAAAACACGGTACGAATCTTGTAAAATATATTGCTACTCGAGAAGGTGTGGAAAAATGCGATGAATCATGGAAATATCAATCTGCGACAACGGAACAACAGCGTCTTATCAAGCAGCTTACCGAGGACTTTCCCGATGCGGTGAACAGTTTTGAGTACCAGGACTATATCAATGCTCAAACAAAAAGTACAGCCTCAGAATTTATAAGCAGAACCATCGAAGAAAATCTCGACCTCATCGGTAAGAAAGAAAACTATGTCGGGTACATTGCTATGCGGCCGAGAGTTGAGAAACAAGGCGCTCACGGTTTGTTTTCGCAAACGGACAGACAGATAGATCTTTCTGCCGTATCAAAAGAGGTTGCGGAACACGAAGGTGCGGTATGGACAACTATCATGTCTCTTCGCAGAGAGGACGCACAGAAACTTGGTTATGATAACGCAAAGGCATGGCGTGACCTGCTTCGAGGTCAGGCAAACAAGTTGGCAAAAGCTATGGGCATTCCTCTCGGAGACCTGCGTTGGTATGCTGCATTTCATAATGAGGGCAGCCATCCGCATATTCACTTGATTTCATACTCGGTAGGGAAAGAACCGTATATGACCGAGCAGGCATTACAAACATTCAAGTCAGACTTTGCCCGAGAGATTTTCAAAAACGACCTCTACCACACATACCAGGACATGACCGCACACAGGAATGAACTGCGCAGGACCGGCAGAGATAAAATTGCGGAAATTGTTCAGCAGATCAATAACAGCGCATATGAAAACGAAACTGTTGTGACGATGCTTCGGAAATTGTCAAAGACGCTTGAAAATTACAAGGGCAAGACGGTCTATGGTTATATGCCCAAGACGGCAAAGAATCTGATTAACGGTGTTATCGATGAACTCGCCAAGGATGCTCGAATTGCAGAACTCTATAATCTATGGTACGAACAGAAAGAAAATATTTTTCGCACCTATCAGGATACGATGCCAAAACGCATCTCGCTATCCGCAAACAAAGAGTTCACCTCTATTAAAAATGCGGTTATCCAGGAAGCGCTCAACATCCTGCACAACAGAATTACCTTTGAAGAAGATATGCAGCAGGAAACGGAAACTCCCGAGGAAACAATGGCCTATACAAGTGAAACTACCTCCAAGAGAAATCCGTGGACTGACCCCAACGATATGCATTGCCAATATATTATGGGACGTGAACTATTGGATATTGACTCCGAGAATTTCGATCCCGAGGAAGGTATTCGGCTGTTGACTCTTTCTGCAATGCAGGGATTTGATGTTGCAATGTATCGGCTCGGGAAACTGTACTTACAGGGTGAAGTGGTTGAGAAAAATGTTGGTGAAGCACTCCGATGGTTTTGGAAAGCGGATGCAAAGGACAATCCCTATGCACAGTATCAGCTTGGAAAACTCTATCTTAAAGGCGAGGATGTGTCGGCAAATTATGCGACTGCACAAAGAATGTTTGAAAAGTCAGTACGCCAGGGCAATGCATACGCGATGTACTCGCTTGCAAAGATGCATCTTCAAGGCACGGCGAAATACAGCGATATTTACTATGCCGTCCGATTGCTCTCAGAAGCAGCAAAACGGGGAAACCAATGGGCAGAGTATCAACTCGGAAAGATGTACCTCTACGGTCAGAGAGTTGATAAGGATTACGAACTCGCCGTACAGTTACTGACCTCCTCCGCAAGCAAAGGAAACGAGTATGCTCAATATATTCTTGATAACTACCATCCGTACACGCACAGTAGTTCGGCAACGGTATTGGCATCTATGCGTCTCTTGGCGAGGCTTTCGCAAATCATCCGTGATGATGCAGAGAAAAGAAATACAAACAGCCGTACCATTGACCGCAAACTCATGCGAAAGATTGAGGAAAAGAAAATGGCTCAAGGTCAAAAAATGGGCTGATAATCAAGGAAAGGAGTTGCCATGGCAAACTATATTCACTACACGCAGGAACAAAAGGATCGTGCAAGGACAACCGATATTGTAGATTTATTGGAACGGCAAGGTGAACGACTGAAACGGTCAGGAAAAGAATATCAATGGCGCGACGGGTCTGAGAAGGTAACGATTCGAGGAAACCTGTGGTATCACCAGTATGAAGAAGTTGGCGGCGATGCTATAGACTTTGTCCGCAAATTCTATAATAAGAATTATCCCGAAGCAATGGAATATCTGCTTAACGGCTACGGCGGGACTCTGACTGCGGCACCGCCCATCGAGCAAAAAGAAAAAGCATTTAGCCTGCCGGAGAAAAACGATAATATGCGCAGAGTATATGCTTACCTTCTCTCTCGCAGAGGAATCAGCAGGGATGTTATAAATGCATTTGCCCGTAAGCAAATGATATACGAATCGCTCCCCCATCATAACGCTGTATTCGTCGGCTATGATACTAACGGAGTAGCGCGTCATGCGCACAAGCGCGGGACAGGCTCACAAAGTACCTACAAAGGAAACGCAGACGGAAGTCTTCCGGAATACAGTTTTCACTGGAACGGTATGAGTAACAGAGTCTTTCTTTTTGAAGCCCCGATTGATATGCTGTCTTACATTACGATGAACCCGAACGGCTGGCAGCAAAATACTTATGCGGCATCCTGCTCCGTGGCAGACAGGGTGCTTTTTCAATGCCTTAAAGACAATCCGAATTTAACAGAGGTGTATTTGTGCTTTGACAGTGATACCGCAGGTCAATCAGCAGCAAAGAGAATATCGGATAAACTGTTTGCGCAAGGCTATAAATCAGAAATCCTCGTACCGGCAAAAAAGGATTGGAACGAGGATTTAATTATGCAGAAGGAAGGTGAACAAGCGTGGACGGAACAATCATACTGATTATTGTGGCAACAATTATGTTCGCCGTTATCGGCGGCGTTACTCTCGCTTCCCACATCTATAATCTTAACAGTATCAAATCCAAAACCGTCGGAGACGGGCAGCATGGTACTGCACGGTTCTCAACAAACTCTGAACTGAGACGAACCTATAAATACATTCCGTATGAGCCGAAAGTTTGGAGAAAGAAAGCTAAGCAGGAAAACCTTAATTTGCCGCAGGGAGTGATATTAGGAGTAAAGAAAAAGAACGGCATTGATTATGCAATGGTTGATGATGACGATGTGCATACTCTTATGATCGGTGCGGCAGGCTGCGGTAAAACCGCTTTCTGGCTTTACCCCAATTTGGAATACGCCTGTGCTGCGGGCATGTCGTTTTTAACAACCGATACAAAGGGCGACCTATATCGTAATTACGGAAATATTGCAAAGCAGTACTACGGTTACGATGTGGCTATTATCGATCTGCGCAACCCGACAAAATCGGACGGCAATAATCTTTTGCATCTCGTAAACAAGTATATGGACGAGTATAAATCCCAACCCGAAAACATAGCGCTGAAAGCAAAAGCCGAAAAATACGCAAAAATAATTGCTAAGACTCTGATATTCAGTGATGGTGATGCGGCATCCTACGGCCAAAACGCATTCTTTTATGATGCGGCCGAAGGTCTGATGACTGCGGTCATTCTGTTGATTGCCGAGTTTGCGCCGCCCGAGCAGAGGCATATTGTGTCTGTATTTAAACTGATACAGGATTTGCTTGCACCAAGCGGTGTGAAGGGAAAGAACCAATTCCAACTCCTTATAGAAAAACTGCCGCCCGAACATAAAACGCGATGGTTTGCCGGTGCCGCACTGAACACAAGCGACCAAGCAATGGCTTCTATCATGTCGACTGCGATGTCGCGCCTTAATGCTTTTCTTGATTCGGAACTCGAACAAATCCTTTGCTTTGATACGGCGATTGATGCTGAAAAGTTCTGCTCAAGCAAGTGTGCTATTTTTATTGTTTTACCCGAGGAAAATCCCGCAACTTACTTTATGGTGTCGCTGCTCCTCCAACAGTTATACAGAGAAATACTTACTGTTGCAGATGAACACGGCGGTGCATTGAAAAACCGTGTAATGTTCTACATGGACGAGTTTGGAACTTTGCCGGCCATCAGTTCCGCCGAGATGATGTACTCTGCATCCCGTTCCCGAAAGCTATCGCTTGTCAGCATTATTCAGTCATATAAGCAGCTTGAAAAGAATTACGGAAACGAAGGCGCAGATATTATCAAGGATAACTGTCAGGTAACTATTGCAGGCGGTTTTGCGCCAACCTCCGGAACGGCTGATGAAATCTCTAAATCCCTCGGCACTCGGACTGTTATGACAGGCTCGGTCTCAAGAAGCAAAAACGATCCCTCGCAGAGCCTACAAATGACCGAAAGACCGCTCATGACCGCAGACGAACTCAAATCAATGAAGAAAGGCAACTTCATTGTTATGAAGACAGGTACTCACCCATTTGTATCAAAGCTGAAGCTGTTCTTCAAATGGGGTATCGAGTTTGATACAGAGAAGTACACTGTTCCCGATAAAGGTGCTCGTAAAGTATCCTATACGAACAAGGAAATTATCGAGAATAATATGCTCGAACAATATCCGGATTCCTACTATCCGCCGTCCCGTTCCGCTCGTAGGTCTGCCTCAGGCGGACAAGCCTTGTCGCAAAGCAATGAACCTCTGTTCAGAGAACCGGCGCAGAGCGTCAGGACAGATTAAAGGCGGTGATTTCTTATGGCATATTACCGCAAATTATATGATCGAGACGAGCTTCCCTCAAGAGCGAAGCTCGTCTATATTTATCTTTACGACAGATGCGATGCGGAAAGAAAGGCATGGCCGAGCGTTAAAACCATTGCCAAAGAGTTGTCTATTTCCGATAAGACCGTCCGTCGGGCAATAAAGGACTTGGAAAAAGCGGGTCTTATCCGCAAGGAATATGCAAAGCGAAAAAACGGCTCGTTCACAAGCAACCGCTATTTTTTACTATGATTCGCCAAGGGATTGGTCTGCTTACTATGTGTCAGTAGCCCTCTCCCATTTTGGTAGGCCAAGGAAGTACCCACTCTAAGATATACTACAGCAGAAGAATAGAAGACAGTAACAAAAGAACAGCAACGGTGGATAAACCTGCCGCTGCTGTTCAATCTTTTATTGCTTATGTTTACGATAAAACTCAACCATGAGTTTGTTGAGAATGTCTTGCTGTTGTACTGTAAGCCCCGGGCAATTGCTTGTGCCGCTCTTAAACTCGTGAATCATGGCGTGTATTATTTCTTTCTGCTCGTTTGATAATCCGTCCACCGAAACCATCTCTTCCTTGTCGATACCAACGAGGTAATCAAGCGATACATTGAAGAACACGGCAATATCAGTAAGAACCTCCAATGGCGGGATTCTTAAATTATTTTCATAAGCGCAAATCACGGACTTGCTGCGATTTATTTTCTTTCCCAACGCCGCTTGAGACATATTCCGACTCATGCGAAGTTGCTGTAATCGTATTCCGAAATCGAACAACCTGTACACCTCCTACAGTTCTCTTTCAGTAATATTTTAATATACTTGCGTTTCGTATGAGTAAGCGCTATAATAATATTGTTCCGCATTAGTAGACTTTTATTATTTTACCGTTCTCTAAAATGGAACAAAAGATGAGAGAGGTATATGGTATGAAACTGATTTTTTGTATTGATGACAAGAGCGGGCTGATGTTTTTCGGAAAGAGGCAAAGCCAGGATCAAAACCTAAGAGAATGGATACTTAACTATGCACAAGGTTCGAAACTGTGGATGAGTCCTTACTCCGCCAAGCAGTTTGGAAACAACGCTTCTGTATTGGCTGATGATGATTATATGGTCAAGGCAGAAGAAAATGATGTTTGCTTTATTGAGGATGGCTCGTATTCGACCGATAACGCGAATGAAATCGTGCTATGCAAATGGAATCGACACTATCCTGCGGATAAGTTCTTTAATACCGACCTAAAAGCCTTGGGCTTCAAGAAGGTCAAGACGGAAGATATTGCCGGAACCTCACATGAGAAGATAACAATCGAAACATACAGGAGGTAACGACGATGAAAGTATCACAGAAGTTATTAGCGGTATTACTGTCTCTTGCGATGTTGTTTTCCCTTGCCGGCTGTGGCTTGGATTCGATAGTGAGTGACAGTCCGACATCTATCTCGGATACAAGCACCGATTCCGAAAGCCAAATTACCGACGGAAGCTCGGAAACCGACAAGCAAACAGAAATTGCCGACGAAGGCTCGGAATCCAATAAGCAAGAGGAAACCACAAGTCCGAGCAGCAAGCCATCAAGTGTCGGCTCAGGATCGGCTACCCCTGTTAAGCCCGCATCTGTCGGCGCCTATGCGGGAACTGCATATGTGGTTATCAATAACAATCAGCCGAACTTTTCAGCGACCGAATTAACTACAGCAGGTTATGAGAAATACTCAGAGCTTGATTCGCTCGGAAGATGCGGTGTTGCGCTTGCCTCGTGCGGCAGGGATACAATGCCGGGAGCAAACGAAACCCGCGGAAGCATCAGCAGCATCAAACCCTCCGGATGGATTCAGGCAAAATATAATGGCATCTCCGGCGGATACTTGTGGAATCGTTGCCACTTGATCGGATGGCAACTCTCCGCCGAAAATGCCAATAGAAAAAACTTGATTACCGGCACCCGATACATGAACATCGAAGGAATGCTTCCGTTTGAAAACATGGTTGCGGACTACATAAAAGAAACGAATCATCATGTCGCATACAGGGTCACCCCCATATTTGAGGGGAACAATCTCGTGTGCAGCGGTGTCCAAATCGAAGCATATTCCGTAGAGGATAACGGTGAAGGAATCTGTTTCAATGTCTATTGCTACAATGTTCAGCCGGGTATAACTATCGACTATGCGACCGGTAACAGTTCCGGACCCGCGAGTGATAATAGTTCGCAGGCAAAAGCACCTGCGCAAACCGAATCTACAACACAGCCCCCTGCCCAACCCGGCAACACCGAAACGGTATGGGTATCTGCAACGGGCAAGAAATATCATAGAAAAAGCAGTTGCAGCAATATGAAAAATCCATCGCAAATCTCAAAATCCGATGCTATAAGCCGCGGATATGAGCCTTGCAAAAAATGTTATTGACATAGTGTTGAGGGGCACTCATATGAGTGCCTCTTGCTTATTGTCGCAAATTTTCGACAACAGGCTTCAAATTATCGCTTTAGTCTCTGAATCCTGTTGAAAAAATCAGAATTCTATGATATACTATAAATTGTATAGGCGGAATTATATTTTTTCCTCCGATTTTCGTTATTTCACGGGGTGAATATGGATGTCATTGAGTTATGAAAAGCTATGGAAATTGATGAAGGAAAACAGGATGAACAAAAAGGATTTACGAATGGCTGCGGAGCTTACGACAAACACCATGAGTAAATTAAAAAACAATCAGCCTGTAAATGTAAAAGTTCTCATGAATATCTGCAAGGTGTACCACTGTGACATCGGAGATATCATGGAAGTTATTTTAGACGATTGAGGAGATAGAAAATGGCAGTAAGTGAGTATGAAGTTGAAAACCTTTTTATCGAAAGATTAGGGACTATAGGTTATCAATTTATTCAATTGAGGGACTATGCAGAAGTCAAGAAAAACTTTAAGGATCAACTTCAAAAATTCAATAAGGCCGCTATTATCGAATCAAAGGGAAATAGCGAATTGTCTGATTCTGAATTTGATCGTCTGCTGACGCAAATAGAGAATAAAACCGTTTTTGACTCAGCAAAGATTCTGCGAGATAAGCAGTTGCTTGAATTAGATAACGGAAAAACGGTTTATATTGAGTTTTTATCTAAGGATACAGAGAGAAATATATATCAAGTGACTCACCAAGTAACAATGGATAAAGAACATCAGGGAGATGTTGTATACAAGAATCGCTATGATGTCACGGTACTTATCAATGGTCTTCCCCTTGTTCAGATCGAATTAAAGCGCCCCGGTGTGGAAATCAACGAGGCTATCAATCAAATAAACCGGTATCGGCGATATTCCTTTAGAGGATTGTTCCGGTTCATTCAGTGCTTTGTTGTCTCTAATTCTATTCAAACAAAGTATTTTGCAAACGAAAATGAAACGAATGCAGACGGCACATACAAAGCAATATTAAAAAGCCTTGCTTTCTTTTGGACGGATGCAACCAACGAGCGTATCAATCAACTAAATGACTTTACGGATGACTTTTTTACAAAATTCAATATAACTGCCCTGTTAACTGATTATACGGTATTACAGGATACTCTGAAAAATATCATCATTATGCGTCCGTATCAGATTTATGCTACAAAGGCCGTTTTGCGTCGTGTTTTAGAGGAAAACCGCAACGGTTATGTTTGGCATACAACAGGCTCAGGTAAAACGCTTACTTCTTTTAAGTGCGCTTCACTCCTTAGAGATAACGGCAGAATAGATAAGGTGTTTTTCTTGGTTGATCGCAAAGACCTGGATGACCAAACCGTTGACGAATATAACTCGTTTGAAGAAAATTGTGTTGACAACACCGATTCAACCGCTGAGCTCATTAAACGCTTGAAGAACAGCGGAGAAAAAATGCTTGTTACAACCATTCAGAAACTCGCATGTGCGCTTCGCAACGATAGATACAAGCCTATCATGGAAGCCTATAAAACAAAAAAGTGC
>ERZ506887.456-NODE-456-length-23979-cov-6.250167_pt1 | contig 23979 bp, 20 predicted proteins | sample MGYA00512905_ERZ506887 | MGnify/ENA metagenome assembly ERZ506887 | reverse complement strand
GCAAAGGTACGAAACTTTATCTAGGCACACAATACGGCATTCACCGAATACTTACAGACATTGTACTTGCCTTCTTCGTTTATATTCATTTTGCCCCAAATTTAAAATTCGGGTTATTAATGTACGCAAGATGACCTAAAGTGACTGTTTACATTTATTGTCCAATAATGAGCACTTCTTCACGCCCTTTATTTTTGTGATTTAAAGCAAATGGTTTCTCTCCTAAGGATATTATTTTTACGTTTCTTTTAAAATCTTTCATAACTTCTTTCAACTCTTCAATAGAAGGGTATCCATTGGTAGTATAGGAAAGGACCAAAATAGACTTCTGATAACGCTTAAATAAATCCCTTAAATTTTGTTTAAAAATATCTTTTCGATCAAACTCACTATGACTATTAATATCAATTTCTAAATTTACTTTATTATGATTTATATGTGTTTCTATATCATCGTAATAAATCAAACCTTCTAAAAAGTGATAACGTGAATGATAACTAATAGGCGTACTTTCACTAAAATAAGGAGGATCAATATAAACAACATCATATTCCCTATCACAGTCTAAAGCATCGTTATTGCATATTCTAACATTTTGAGGTTTCTCAAACTGAAAAGAATTCAACTCATTTACGAATTGACGAAACAACTCCTCAAAACTTTTTCCCCAAGTCACGTAATTTCCAAATGAAGACGTTTGGTGATTGAGTCGTAAATTCAAATTTCTTCGATGGAAGAGATTAAAGGGGCGTTTAATCAAGCACGTCTGATTCAACAAATAATATGCACTTGCTTGTTTTTCTTTTGGAAGTCGAGCAATATTCTGTACAATTGTGTCTATGAGTCGATTTTCCTGATCAAGATAGTAAATCCCGTGATAGTTGCGTTCTATAACATTATCATAATCAACTCCAGGAACTCTTTTCAGTAATTCTAAAGCTTCAGACTCATTCAATGTATTTTTGGGGGATGCCAGCAAAGCCTTTGCATTTTCACAATTGAATGCAAACAAGTCATTGTAACAAACTTGCTTACCTTTCGCTAACATATAATAGGAAACAATACCTGTTCCACCAAATAAATCTAGAAAAGAATTAAACTTAATATGAGCATTCCTCAATGCATGCCATATTTTGTCAACAACCCTTCTTTTTGAGCCGTAGTACCTTGTAACTGGTAATTTCATTCTTTAAAGATTTTTGTAAGTGTAGATTTTAACATATTATATGAAGGCTCAGTAAAACAAATTAAGGTATGATTAGAAGCTTGATCAATTGGAACCTCAAAATAATAAGGAATTGTATTTATTTTTTCTCTTTTGTAGTTATAACCCTTAGGAATATTACTAGGACTAACTGTATTCTTAAAAACATTGAGTTCTGGATTACTAAAATACCCTACGATTATAAAACAAAGTTTATCTTCAACTTCGCTAAAATCCTTAATAAGTTTTTGGCATTTCTTAATATATTCATTGATAAGACTCACTGTAAGGGTCGTTTTTGCTTCAATAAAGAATAATCTATTATAAGATTTAACAATTGCATCAATCTCGCACTTATTACCATTCTGCCATTTCGCATTATAATTCTTGAGAAATCCCTCAATTATGTTATCATTTTGCAACTCATCCAAAGAAGCAAAAAGAAACCTTTCAAAAAAGTCAGACAAGAAGAATTGAGCAATAACTGGCTTAAGCACCCACACAGGCTCTTTATCTATAACTTCTAAACTTTTATCATTAAGTTTATGCTGTTTATTCTCAAATAAATATTTTAAATTATAGTCGGGATCTATTTTGATATTTTGATATATTCCAAAAACAGAACCATTTTTATCGTCATCAGGCTCATCAATGTAAAACTTATAAGTTTCAAACTTCTTTAGTTTTTGGATTTTTAGCATCCTATCGAAATAACGACTACAGCCATCAGAAAGATTTTCTGAATCAATATATAAATTATCTCGTAACTTTGTAATATCAGAGATTATGCTATCGCCTTTACAAGATTTCAAAAATGAATTCAATAAATCATTACCATTGAACTTGTATTTTTTATCCTTACAGGAGATATAACGGAGTACGTTATACTTTAAACAGAACCATACATAATCCAATGTTTTTTCTGCCTTTAAGTATTTCGTACCCAAAACAGGAATTAAAGGGAAAAAGAAATCATCTACAATAATACCTATATTTTCCTGCTTTATAGAAATAATTTGAACTTTTGTTGGAACTTGGGGAAATGTATCAAAATAGTCTAAAATACGCTTTCGGTTAAACCAAAATCGCTCTACTTCATCATATTCAATTTCTCCATTTTCCAAATTCATCATCGAAAGAGGAAGAATAGGCATTTCTATCTGTAGAGGATTATCTGTATCGAGCACCTTAGAATACAGAACTTCATTATCAACAGCTATTAGATTGTTCAAATATTTATCATCAGCCTTTTTTAAAAAATCTGTAATTATTGTTTTCCCTTTTATATATTTATTAAAACGATCTTGACTAGAACTTGAATTATCTTCTACATCTGATATGTAAATGAAACTACTATTATCACGTGCTTGACAAATTGTAAGAATAGGTAATGATTTCGCCTTTTGATCAAGAGATAATGGACTTAGCACTCTATCTACCAATTCTTGATTAAATTGATTGAAAGCCCTTTCTAAAGCATCAGCAACCAGTTCTCTCTTGTCTTCTTCTGTAGAATTAAAATCCAAATTTTTAGCATCTTCATATATATTAGGAGCATATTTCCTTAAGATCACATTTGGGGGTAGCAAATGACAAGCCAAGCTCCAAAATGGCAATAATACATCCTCTATAAGAATTCTAAATTTGACAACCTGATTATTACGTACTGGTGTGAACATATTATAAAGTATTATTAGAATATAAATGAACAATATTTTCTATTTTCTCACCATATTCAGCATAGTAATCATAATACATATCCAATAATGACATTAAATCTTCAGGATTATACGTTATGATTTCTTGTATTTGTATATCGGTTGAATCAAAAGAAACATCAGCAGAAAGTGGACGCCAAATTCGAGCCTTAAAAGAAGGATATAACAATGCTATATTTCTAATACGATTTTCGTTTGTAGCATGATCATCGGAGAACAAGAATACATACACCTCCTTTTGAATTTGCTTAATTAGTATACGCTCAGAAACTTTAATTTCATATTTATCTGTCTCCGATGCAACTCTTAGGTATCTACCTAATGAATCAAAGAACTTGGTATAAATACCATCAAATGCGCCATTATTCCGCAACTTTTCCTTTTCTGCTTCGAATAAGTTTTTCAATTTATATTCCTCTAATTTTTCATTCCAAGCTTCTTTTGAAAAATCAACCAGTTTCTCGCAAACAATTTTAACTATTTCATTGTTGTTTGAAAAAATTCTATTGGATAATAGACCAATAATCTTTCCTATTTCATCTTGCGATATTTTACTATGAACCAACTCATTCAAGTAGTTAGTTAATTTTGTTATGTTATCCCTTCCATTGATAACATCTAAAGACGAAGCAAAGTCTTTAATTCTTCTATTAAATGCAGGATTAATATTGGAAAGCGTACTACCACTAGCATCGGTAGCAGCTGTTATTATACAATGCCCATTAATATATCGCTTTAAATCTATCAATTCCCTATAAGAGGTTAAGAAGGAACTGAACCTTGCCTTCGACTTCTCATGAATTTTTTCAAGCTCATCGATTGCAAAAATTATATAATTATGACTGGCAGCTAAAATATTTAGGAAAAACACTAAAACTTCTCGACGATTATAATCAGACAAAGGAGCTAGTTCAAACTTTTGAAAAGCACCTTTTGTATATTTTCGACCAGTACCTAAGTCTATTAAATCGCCTAGTTTCTCTGAATCGTCTAAATTCATTTTTATAGTATTAACATAGTCTTTAATAGCCATAAAAGAACCATTATCTAACAAAGCTAATTCATCTAATGATTTTTGGGGCAACTGCGTTATGGCACGAAGTAACTTTTCCTTAAACATCACCTGAATGATATAAAGAAGAAATATAATCAAATCATATTTATCAATATCAGCTCTCCAATATGCCACGGTAATATTTCTTTCAGGAAATTTATCATTAAAAAAATATTCTAGATAGCGAAGAATATTTGTTTTTCCATTTCCATAATTAGCTATTAAATATGAAAAAGAAAATTGAGTATCAATTTTTGAAATATTCTCACCTATTTTCTTTTTAGCATCCTCGTTCCCGATAATAAAATATGGTAAATTTGGAACTAATCCTGCTCTGAGATCTTGTTTTATACCATCAATATTTTCTTGTTTGGGCTCAAGTTTTTCCCACAAATTAGTTATATCCATAATCTATATAATTTTAACTTTTAGTACGGGTACCTGATTTTTGATAAAGAATCTACGACGCTTATCTATCGACTGTACTAAATTTGTAAATAAAACTATTTTTTCTTCTTTTTTATGTTCGTAATACTGAACTATTATTTGATTCATAGAGTTATAAGAACAATGCATCAAATCCATGACATCATATAAATTCACGAATTTAGAATCATGCTTTCCCTCCAAAATCAAAGTATGATATGAGTTTTCAAAAAGCTTAAAAGCTTTGTTCATTTTTTCTTCATTGCGTATAACCTGCTTTAAAAAATGTTTTTCACTCTCATTATGCTTAATGAAAGCATCTTCCGATTTAAGCCAATTGTATTTTTTTAAAAGAAAGCCACGCTTAGAAACTACTCTTAATTGCTTTATCCAACTGAGTCTAACTTTATCATAATTAGAAGACTGACTTTTGGTTATATACTTGAAGAACGTTATATCACAACATTTCTCTATATATTTTAAATAGAGACTTGGAGCATTTTTATTTTGCTCAAATGGAAGAGATATAATTAAAGGAATTAGCATATCTTTATCTTTCTCAACCAAAATTCGAAAAATCAATTCTTTTTGAAAAGAATCTAAATGAAAATAGGAACACCTACGACACGCTAATTCTTTTGCTCGTTCTGAAGGATAATATCTATCGTCTATCAAACCTAATTTTTTAGCCAGTGTTATGTAATAGGACGTATTTTTATAAGCACTATAGATTTTTCTATCACCATCTTCTTTACGAGTGATAAGAACTTTAGAGATAAGTTCTTTCAAATCATTAATATTGAGATCTTTGATCATTTCATAAATAAAATCTACATTGCTCTTTTGAATAACACCTTCTATATTCTCACCATACTTCATTTTTTGATGCAAGTCTCTTAAATGAACACTGAAAAATCTATAATTAATTTCAGAAGGCTTACACGTTAACTGGTCATCATTCCACAAAGAAACGACAAATTTACAGACCCATACCAATTGGCATAAAGGCATATTGAAAGGTCTATGCAAACCCTCCAAGCATATAAATTTACCTTTAGATGTATTATATTCTGCCATTTCGACTTAATTTTTACAATAAACTATAAAGAACTTTCCGATAGATGTCTTGTAAATTCTCTCAGTTTTGTTTGATTGTTGACATAACTAATCTTTTCATGTATCAATCCAAGATTCACCAACTCTTGAGTATCTGAAGCCACATACTTCTGTAGCTTACGATTCAACTTTTGCAACACCTTACCATGTATGTGCCAATGTTCTTCCGGATATTCGTAGAAACCAGAAGTCGCTATCGTCCATGTAGTTCATCTCAAAGAGAAGATGAAGATTCTTGAGTTGGTCTATATCCAGGCCATCCAACTTTGATTTCAGGTCTCTGAGATAAAAACGAGATGGGGATGCTTTTGATTTGGCACTCTTCATATTTTCCTTAGCAGCACCATATCGTTGTTCAATATAGGGAGCAAACGCCTCTCTTATCTCATCCAGCATCACGAATCCATCCTTGCCTCTGTTTGCTGTATTAACCACTACCCAAACCATACATTTGAGATGGTGATATTTGAGCAAGTGACGTTTCCATAGAACATTTCCCTTGCCGCCTGCTATGATATCATACGCTAGGACTATCTCCTCGTCATCCAGTATCGCCACCATTTCTTCGGGATGTGATACGACATAAGAGGAAATATAATCTGCCATTTTCTCCTTCGACCAAGACATAGGGATTTTCAGGGCTATATCTTCTCCTATAGTCACCAGATTGTCTTTCGACAGAATCTGCAAGCAAGAAGAATATCTCTTTCCTGTATCGTAAGTCGAAGAATGGAATGTAATATAGTAATGGGTAGCCATATTCAAAAATGGTTCATTTAGTTCCCCATGGCAGTATTGCTCTGCGCTTGTCGCCTCTCGAATGGGGAATATGTAATTTGTTTTCAGAGTTCAACATTCTCACCAACAGTCAGGGTCATCTTACTGGCGTTCATGCTCTCCATCATCCGAATATGAAAATTGATCCAATCACGGTATTCATCAAGGGCGGGGTCGTTGATGTCAGTATAGCCATGAAGACCGCCACAACCTGTCTTATCATTGATTTTCACAATATCTGCCACATACTTAGAATCTTTGAATTTGGATTCAATTTTTCTAAGAATTACCAGTTTCAGTTTCTGCATAATATTAATTTTTAATTCCTTCTTTATTTTTTACCATCTTATCTATCGCCTGAATCTGCTTGAGATAGGATGGGAACTTGAAGTATATCCACGAATCTTGTTCCTGCAACTCTACCATTCCTTTGTGAAGATGGCTGACTATTGAACAGCAGCGATCCATCTGAGTGATTTTACCTACAATTTCATGGAACAACTCAGAAAGCGTGTTGTCCGGATGGAATGAGTCTGTGATATAATTATATAGTTCATCTTCTGCAAAATGGGAAGAGAATACCAATGAGGTGGAAAGAAACCGTAATATAGCATACGCAATTTCTTCCTTTGCCAGATGGTTCTCTATGATTTCCTTCGCATCATTCAAAACTGCGGCTATCTTTGTCATATCCGATTTGCCGTCAGTCTTTGCAAATGCATCTTCCTGCTTGGAATCAACAGTGATGACAGAAGGCTGGTCGATGACAGGCACCTTATGAAGCAAGACGTAGCGCTGGAGATACTTACGCCAAATCAGAAGACGCGCTCCCTGCCATACTTCTACGGCTGCTGCGGTGAGGGAAGTGAAGAGAGATGAATGAAGAGTGAAAAACTCATGAGCTCTTCTCCCCAACTCCTCCATATCATCAGTGTATTCAATACCGGTCTCTAGCGAAAAGCCCCCGATTCCATCGATCTTTTCAAACCGATAGTCGCTTTGTGTAAGCAGGTAGAGTAATCGGGAATATTTCTTTGCTTCCAGGTCTGAAAGGAACAGAGCCCTTTCATCTTTACTTTGAGAAGCATAATTGTCATAGAAGCCCCCCCATGAACAGATAGCCTTTACCTTGCCTTCTACAGTCTTCAAAAGTGCGAAATGAGCATCATACTCATAGTCCTCATCGAAGACCGGTGCATATTTGTCTGCCTCATATTCCTTGCCCCTGAAGAATTCCCGAAGGTTGCATGGAAAGATGAATTCCGTAATTCCATTATGCTGTAATACATGGTAACCTTGTCCCTCAGGAATAGCAATGCCTGAAGCAGGCGTGAGAAACGGACGGAGAACGACATCTGGAATCAGTTCCTTCAATCCCTGTTCGAGGGTTGCATTATCACAAGGGAGGTAGTTGGCCAGGATGCGGAAGTTCTTCCACATCGATTCATCTAAATTTTCAAGCACCTCCTGCTGCTGGACATCCTTCCTGTTTGCCATCATCTTACTGTAGGCGATATCAGAAGTTTGACGGTTGTGATATATAGTCAATTTCTTCTGATAATTCATGAAGAGCTTGCGTAATAGATCCCCCGCATTTTTCGAAGGTTCCTTCATCTGCAGATAACCGATCATCTGGTCAATAGCCCGCCATGCACCCACGGATTCAGAAGGAGCCTCATGCTCTATCTGCAAGGCATACTGGCGGATATTGGAGATACTGAGACAGTAGTTGTTTCCAAAGCGCACCAAAAGATGACGATCTTTCTTACCCTTATGCTTGATTTGCTTGATAACGCCAACCCGACCAGCCAGAGGCCCGGAGAGGATGCGGATGGTGTCATTCTCCTTGACCAGGTCGCTGTAACGCTTTTCTACGATACTCAATCCATTGATGTCATCGCCTATCCTGTCATTGAAATAGACAAAAGTCTCCATATCCTCATCAGGGATTTTTGACTGTCTTACTATTTCGTCCAATGACATCTGCTTGCTGTCAGCAGATAGGATATGCGCCTTGGTAAAGAAGGTGCGTTCTACCAGTTCGGAAGTATGCGGTTCCATTTCAAAACCCTTGTACATAAAGTAGCCATATGGGGAGAGAACCTTCTTCAAACGCCTTTCATTCTGCACTCTGATGAAGAACATTCCCTGCAAGACCGGCACAAAGCGTACCTTCACTTCTCCATTTTCGTTCTTGTAGGTTTTTCTTCCTAAAGGAAAATAGAAGTCGGTGATGATATGATTGTATTTTTCACGCAGAAAATCTATGGATTGCTGCTCTGAAAAAACATCAGTCTTGACTATAAACCACATACAGGATTTTGAATTTGAATTGTAAACGCAAGGGAAGAGTTAAAAAGTGTAACTAAATATCCAACCGGATTTGGTTGCAAGACATATTCCGGCTTCCCCTGAAAAGATGCCTCTTCCCGAGTTATTGGGGTTGTGAAATGTATCACAGCATTGAGAAACCAATAGACTAACTTCCACTAATCTTCAATACTTTTATGTCTTTCAACCTTACACATACATGATGCGAACAGGCTAGTGTTTAGCAAATTGTGTTTCATAAACATTCTGCTTCTGATGAAAGCCATATTATAAATTTTAACTCTCCTGCATCTCTACTATGAGAAACACAGAAATACGTTGCAAAAATACTAAAAAAAATATAAACACACAAATTACAAATGTTAAAATATTGATTTTCACTAAGATATTCTGTTTTTAAGTTGAGAGGCGTATGAAGTGCATTTCTCTACCATTCCGATTATCAGACAGTTACAATTTTCCTGCATCACTAACATCGAGATTCAGAAAAACGGTTCATAATGGTTCATTTCTAAAGCTCTATATTCCATCCACTTTAAAATTTGATAGGAAAGCCGAAATTCCACCATTGGCACCATTCACATCAGTGCTCCACAAAGAGCAATCAGCAGCAACTGTATGCATAAGGCAACATGCCTTGGCAGAAACAGAAGATAGCCTTGGAAAGATAAACATGGCAGATATTGGAAAAGAGGCTAAGCTGCCTCCTTCTTCTTTTGCTTCTCTACCTCTGAGAGGCTGGTGGCGATAAGCTTGATCACAAGGATGGCAAAGGACTACCACCTTCCAAGAACAAGCCACCCTTCTTCCCATAAATGAAGCAAAAGGAAGAGGAGGAAGAGGTATCATATTTCTACTGCCATAACACCAGCATCTATCTTTTAAACTGGTAGCCCACCTCCCTAAAGTGCTCTCCGAAATACCCCATCCCCAATAGATATAACATATCAAATGCTGATTGCATCAGCCATCAAACAAGCATCTACGATACCACTTTATCCGGCATAACTTCCCAGTTATGCCGGACGGCTGCGCCCTAAGAAGCAGCCGCGCCGAGGAGAGAAGCCCGAAACAGACCTCTCCCCCACTCTACACTAAAAGGCAAAACCGGCGAACAAATCAAGCTGTAAGTTACCAGACAGACGTTCCTTCAATTTCTTCACCAGCTTCTCAGTCTTCTTGTCCACCTGAAGATACTTAATCAGGCTATTAATAGCCGTATCATTCGCCTCGTCCTCCGTACGATATAGTTTCGTAAAAATCCCGGGCAAGAAAGACCATCCCCTGGTTCCATGGAAAACGGAAACTCCATATGTCCACAATCCATTGGGATGCTGCATGATACTAAATTCCAAGTTCTCATCAATCTCTATGACTCGAAAACGAGGTTTCAAATAGAATAGCACATCTACCCAAAGATACTCGTTAAGCTTCAGTTCTGATGGTGTACGAACATATCCCAACTGCTTGAGCTTCTCATAGTCACGCTTAGCAAACTCAATATGCCGCTTCCTCATATTGGATTTATCCGATGCAAAGAGTTCCTCCAACTCCATCGTCTCATCACTAAATATATTTGCCATATTCTAAAATTTACGGCAAGGTGGTTAACCTTGCCGTTCCCTTTTTAATCTGTTATTCTGTAATAATACTTCAACTTGTCTCCTTTGAGATTGTCCTCAGCGTAACATGCAGCCATATGATAATACTTGTTGTAAAGTTCCGCTAACTGCATATTTCTCTCATACCACTGGGCTATCTTATGATTCAGCACCATTACAAGCTCTGTTATATAGACACAATTATCTTTCCACTCAGCAAACGCACGATGAAATGTGTCTGTTACGGCATCCACTCCAAATGCATCAGCTATGGAGAAATCCTGCCAAAATGTAGTGCGTGGCTTGTAACCAGTCTCACTCTCGATGTTCCACTTAGGAACCATGATTTGAATTGTCTCTGTCATGTTCATTTATTTATAGTTCAACATTTAATTTATTCTGGATTTCCTGATTCACTGCCTTTTTAAGACTTTTGTAATCATGCAATCCGAGTTTTTTTTTAGTCATTCCGGCATACCCGTCATCACTTAGCCTTTTTATGTGCAGAAAAGATGGAAGGCTAAAGAAGTCAGAAAGCCAAACAATCGGTAGAGAATCTTTTCAGGAATACCACAATCTTGATTGAGGAAGGCTGCTTGAAAAGATTCTTTGCCGATAACGAAGAGGTGTTTGGTATCTGACAGGCCTGCCATACCTTTGCACTATAAAAAGCGAGTGATGAAAGGTTGCAAACAAAGACAAAAAACGAGGTAACGCATGATTTCAAAAAATAATATAGATATCATTACTCTTATCTTACTGCAAGCGTACTACCAGCATCTCACCTGACAAGAGCCATATTCTTCGCCCAGTTTAACTAAATCCACATGAACTCCATCTAGTACTTGTTACTTAAATCGAGAGAATTTTGAATATCGTATTTCTTCTATTGTATAGTTGACATACATCTATCTTGTTTGAATACACGCTAGACAACAGAAGCAGTTCACATCATTATGATAATAGGCTCAGTTAAATTTTTAATTATTAAATATTTTATTTATTAATATATAAATAACTTAGTTTATTAATATTCAAAGTACTAAAATAATTAATATATTAGATTATTATATCCATACACGCCTACTATTCAAGTATTTAGCCATCTTACAGTATATCTAATGAAAGGAAATAATATTAGATTAGAAACAGTTTGTCATGCATTTTAAGTAGGACTTTCATGTTTACCAAAACCCAATCAAAGAAGATTGTTTGCAGCCAAAAGGTCATCACGAGGATACCACATCACACTCAGATCAAGTCCAACGTATCCCATTTAAAGTCACCTTTCGGTACAAGTAGCTACAAGTAATAGTCATATGCAATGGATAGAATCGACTATCTTGTCAACAGTCATACCATTCTAACCTGTCTCCTACTTCAACTATTTACAAACTCAGCAAGTACCAGGCTCGACATCTTCACACACTTGAATCTTGTCATGCCAATGAAACGTAAGTTCCCGACAAGGATACTAGCATATCACTTATATAGAGCATAGACAAGCTTCCATAGTCAATCGCATCAGGGTTAGTGGTACATTGATGAGCATTCTTCCAGAGAGACAACTCATAAAACAATAGATGCTCTATCATTGAAGACTATAATTAGACTGTCAATGAAAGAAATATATTAAACAAAGTATTTAAATAACTAATATACTTATTATTTAAGTATCTAAGCATTTCGATTTTCGGTATGAAGAATACCTAGTATCAAGTTCATATTATAGTGAGCTAGATATTATAGAAAAAGGCAAAGTGATACAGCAATCCCTAATCAACATAGACCGGTTACATCCTCGAAGACATACCATAGTCATGAGTAGGTCATGGAGCTGCAGTCTGTAGCAGACCATCACCCTACCTACCCAAATTGCGATGACGTAATAGACCGCGACTTGAATGCAGCCAGAAGTATTCTTGAAGAAAACTGAAGAAATATATAGGAAGTAGCCATCGATCATACAAATGAAGAAGACGCAAGACTTGCTCGTAAGCATTCCATGATGAAATCGAACTCCTCCTAAAGCCTTTAGCTTGTGAATAGTTCAACATATATAGATGCTTCAAGTATCGATAGTTGTTGATATGAGAACTACGACAAAACTAGCTAAATGCTTTAACATGAGAAAAACTTAGATACAAATAATTGAATATATAAGATATTTAATATATTTATTATTATATTATCTTATATATAAAGTATTTTCATCTTAATATCTAATAATTAATGAATTACATGATGAACTGGCAGCGTTACCAAGTAAAAATATGAGGGTAATAAAGACTTCAAGAAATGCAGAACCTTACTATATACCAGATAACCAACACCTGCAAAGAAATAGAGCACGCTACCTGGAGGTCTCTGTGACGAACAACATCACATACAGTCCTGCCCCATCGTCTCATATCTAAAAAGATATCTTTCAGGCCACGTGTAGATTCTAACTTAAAAGTGTACCACCCCTAATAATTAAAAAGTATACCACGTAAACACAGGTACCTATCTTAACAAATGGCTAAGGTCTGTTGATCTTGTGAACAGTATCGCCTTACTTACCGATCATCTACCTCAGCCTATTCACAAACCATACTTGTACTAGAGACCTCATGCTTCCCCACTACAATCTTGCCTTAAACATGATACGCAGTTCTAAACGAAATCGAACACCTTAAATCTAAAGTTCGTAGGTAGTTCAACATAATATAGACAACTAGAAGAATCGAACACTGAAGACTAAAGAAACATAGTCAACTTAGTTAAATACATAATCATTTAAAAAACTAAGATATAAATAATAGAATATATAAGATGTTTTATATATTTATTATTTTATTAACTAATATCTAAAGTATTATTTTGCAAAAACACTTAATATTTAAGGGATTAGCTGCAAAACAGAAAATACCATGGTTATAAATATAAGAGTTGAAGCAATTTAAAGAAACAGTAGAAAGTCTCTACCGTGGACTATAGCACACTCCATATATGTCCAAAGCACACAACATGAGTCATCTTCCTAATCACGTAGTCATGATAACAAGTCTTGCTCAATGGATAGAATCAGGCTGGCTTGCGAACAGGCACTCCATACTATACCACATACTTCAAACACTTGAAAATTCAGAATGTGGAAGGATGCTCATCTCATTATACCCTATCAGCTTGTCATAACGAGTTGTCGTTAGTGGGATACAGAACTTCTCAGAGAACCCAAGAATCAAAAAAGTCGGCTCCCACCCTATTTGAAAACGGCAGAAAAACCATTTCAATACTAGATGTTATATAATACTTATTATATTTAGTATAAAAGTAACAAGTTCATTTGTATATAAGAAACTTATAATCTAAGTAACATGGCACTTCGTGTATTTAGTAATGAAGTAATAAGATACTTTATATACTAATTATTTAATATTAAAGTAACAAGATACTTTGTATATAAGATACTTAGCATCTAAGTTTCTAAGTATCAAGAATACTAAGTAACTTGGCATCTAAGTAACAAGACACTTCGTATATTTAGTAATGAAGTAACAAGATACTTTATATACTAATTATTCAATATTAAAGTAACAAAATACTTTATATACAAGATACTTAGCATTTAAGTTTCTAAGTATCAAGAGCACTAAACAACTAAGTATCTAAGCAACAAGATATTTCATGTACAAAGTATTGAAGTAACAAAATACTTTATATACTAGATACTTAATATTAAAATAACAAGATACTTAGTATATAAGATACTTAGTACTGAATATTCTAAGTATCAAGACTACTAAGCAACTTAGAATCAAAACAATAAAACACTTCGTATATTTAGTATCGAAGTATTTATATACTTTATATATAAGATACTTAGTATCTAAGAAAACTAAGCAACTTAGTATCTAAACAACAAGACACTTCGTGCGTTTAGTAATGAAGTAACAAAGTACTTTGTTTTTGCCAATACCTAGGAATCCAAAAATCTGAGCAGAAGCAATCAACAAAAAAAGGAAGTAATGACCGCCAATAGGGAAGAACCATCGAGGTATAGGCTAGAAATATATAGCTTCTCAGCCCTCGGGATAATCAATTCGCAATACTGAGAAATCTCTGCTACAAAACATTTCCATAGCATATCAGATAAACAGCAACCATGAAGAAGTCAAGGAACACTATACACTTCACGAGAAAGCGCAAAATGGTAGCTCTAAGCATACCCCAAAACGTCCTTCATCTAATAGGAAGCAAAGTCTTGGAAAATATGATAACCATAAGTCTGATTCTACAAGTAGGAGGTACTTTTACTCTGGTATTACTTCCAAAAACCAGAAGACAATGATTAGATCTATGAGTTTCCAATACAACAGTCAAGTCATATTAACTCATGCTCATCCAATAAGCAGTGGAACAAGTTGTTGTTTTCAATAAGCTAAGCGTTCAGAATAGCAATCACACTTACAAACGAAGTAGTCGGAATGCTTGCAAGCAAGCCTTACACACTCTCCATCGGTGCAATAGAAAATCTTGCCAGATGTATTTCTTAAATCTTCATCAAGTATATTCATCGCAGCATTCAGGTCCTGTACGAACAACTCACCGTAATTATGGCAAGTATAGTAGCAATCTGAAAAAGACAGTCCCTCTTGAAATGACCACAAAGCTGGCATGTTTTCTTGGATGGATAGAACCGGCCTACCTTAACTAGAATTACGCCGTACCACTTTTCCTTATTATCCAAGCTAATGTTCGATGCCTTATGCCTGGAATCATTTGTATTCTATATCCATGACGATAGGGGAGGGTTGGAGTAAGAAAGCCGGGGATATTGTCATTTTTTTAGATAGGGTAGGGGAGGATACCCAACACTACATATATATGCAATTCCTAGGAACAATTTGTATAGAAGAGCAGCTTCTACATTTAGCTGAATAATCATCAAGAATTACCCTGAAGTCACCTGCTTATCAGACGGCCAAAGACGTACAGTTTAGCAAATTCAATTGGATGCAAACATATCTTGAAATTATAATCTTGAAGTATAAGCTGGAACATATATCTAAGAAAACTGCTTTACTACCATCTGGAAGCATAAGAGCATTTATGTTTTAATATACATATCTTGATATTTAAATATTTAGTTATTTAAATGTTTTAATACTTAATATACATATAGTTTTACCAAGCGAAAAGAATAACTAAAATAATTAATATATTTAGTATTTTATAATTTTCGCAATAAAATTCACCTTAAAACAATATCTTAAAAAGCAATCTTACCTAAAGCATACAGAATAGAACAATTGATAATCTACATATTACAATATTTAATAATAAAGTATTTTATTACTTTAATATTTTATTTATTAGTGTATTGATATATTTATCAATATGTATTTTTGTAATCTAATACTTAAATATACTTAATTACTAAATATTTCCCCTGCAAAAGTATGTAAATTACTAATATTTTTAGTATCTTTGCGGACGAATAGGGAATGACCTCAACATAGGTAGCTACCTCAACAAAACGTAAATAGAATATATTAATAATAAAGATCATGGGGAATAATAAGATTATCGTATTTGCAAACCAAAAGGGAGGTGTCGGCAAAACAACTCTCTGTATCATGTTTGCACATTATTTGCACTCACTTGGCAAAAACGTTTATGTGATTGATGCGGATCAACAATTGACTGTATTCGATCGACGTAACGACGAGTTGAAGCAAAAAGCAAAAGATGAAGAGCCTTTCGGTGTTTGTGCTGTAAACATTAAAGACAAAGATGAGGTCATTAAGGCTGTTGAAATTGCCAAGAATTTTGATGGAATAATCTTAATAGATACTCCAGGTACCATTACCGAGGATGGATTAATTCCTATTTTCGTTAATGCTGATGCTATAGTCTGTCCATATGATTATGAGACTAACACTATAAAGTCAACAGGAGTCTTCATCCAAATGATGAACATCTTGAAAGGAAAGTTTGAGAAGTTTCACGCCAAGTCTTTCTTTGTGCCAAATCGTGTGCGTAAGGGACAGGGAATCGAAGACGAAAAGAAGTTTTGGAGTTTGTCAGACAGTTTGTTCCGCGGATTTGGTGAAGTTACCCCAATAATATACGATCGTGTTGATATTCGACGAAATTCAACTATGATTTGCAAGAATGAACAGTTGGAACTCGTTAAAGAAGCATTTGAATACATAATGGATAAGATTAACAAAGATAATAAATAAGACATAATATGGATTATAACGATGAATATTCATTGCCAGGTGGACTAGATGGTTTGTCAAGGGCAATTCATAAACAGCAATCAACAAATGTTGATAAACCTGAAGAGCAGGAGAACAAAGTAGTGAAGGAACCTAAGAAAGCCTCAAAGAAGGTTGAAGATACAGATGTCGAGATTACAGAAGATATGTCATCACTTGACAAGGTATTGGCATATGCTGATGCTTTTTCGAAAGAATATCGTGCTACCAAAAAAACTGGCAACATGATTATGATTGATGAAGACTTAAAACTCAATCTAGAAAAGCTGAAGCTGGCATTCTCTGGTGAGAAGAAACTCTCGGTAAAACATCTTGCCAATGCCATCATTAAGATGTTCTTCGAAGATGAAGAAGTCAATGATTCCTTAAAATCTAGACTGAAGAAGCTCTAAGGAATTAACATCCTCATAAACCATTTAAGAGAATGTGCTCCCATACTTGCAGAAGAGTAGGGGAGCACATTTTATTTCGTAAAATGTCAAACACAAAAAAGATTACATATTAATTATTTTACAATGAATAATTTCATTAAGATATATATGTATATTAATTAATAAAATAACTTATTATTTAAATATCTAAGAATTAGATAACTAAAATAGTAAAGTTACTAATTATTTTTTTTTCGAAACAATTAATCATCTGATAGATAATAGTTTATATTCTATTTATGACGGAATATATTATTACCACCATAAACTATGCAACGTAAAAACCCGAGAAGGATCTCGTAAGAATTCGTACACCAGGTCGAAGAGGGAATAAAAATTATCAATTGTCTCCCACAAACAAAAAGTGCATGTAAGAATCAGATATCCTTACATGCACTTAATTAATCATTCGTCTTCAATAGCTACTGGCGGAATATCCCCCAACAGAGCACCCATTTCTTTTTGATCACGCCATACAAAAACATCATTGATGAAATTCATCAACTTACCATGTTGAACTTGTACATTTTGCTCTAACACAGTATAATAGTCAATATCATCTTCCTTTGACATTGCGGCAAGTTGAAGGTTCAAGTCATCAAGAGAGTTAAGTATAGAGTTGAGCTTATAATAAACCTGCTGGTAATATTGTCTCTTCTCTTTTTCCTCCAGATGAGTGGATTCCAATACAGCTCTTATATTCTCATCTTGCATAGAGTAATCAACTTCCTCCAATGGCAGGAAAGCATTAGCCGCTTCATCACCTGCCAAAATGAAAAACACTACTAATCTATCCCTTCCAATCCACATGTGATTAGGGTCATTCAGTAACCAGTTTCTGACTTTTCGAACAGATGGGATCGTTGAATTAAAACCAGAAATAATCTTCATCATAACCTAGTATTTAATCGTCAAAATTTAATCTACCCTGGACACCTTTGCCAGGCTTACTATACATGTATTGAATGTTGTAATCTTCATAAAACATCTTGCAAATGGAACCACATATCTTTCGTTCATTTTCACTGAAACCATCCTTCTTATATCTAAGAACGATCTTCTTCAGCTGCTTCGCCATTTTCTGAAGAATTTCAACTCTCTCTGACACAGAATCTACCTTTGCAACTTCCTTGCTGATAGCTGTAACATAATAATTAGACTGTTCTGTACGGAAATGAGCACGCAGACAAGTATGAATTATCGTTATTTGATCATTAAGTTTTTTACCATACCCCTCCGACATAATTTTTATCTGAGTAGGCGTAATCGGTTTCTTAACTCCCAAACGCGCAGTATTACCATTTGTCTCAATGATAAAGTAGTAAGAAGTAACAGCGCCTCTACTGTTCTTTTCCTTTACTTTATAGTCAAAGCAGACATCGCAAAGTCCTTTTTCATATAATGACCTGATGTCATCCTTTGCTTTATCAAGAACACGTCTCTTGAAATCAGAACCATTTTTATACTGCTCTTTTTGCTTGATATTTCCATTTTCATCACGAACCTCAAGAAGATTGAACATCTTTTTGATATCATGTACTGTCATAAAGAACACCTTATCTTCCTTGTTACGGTATTGGCAACAGAACTCATAGAAACGCTGAGAATACACACTCTTGAAGCTCATCTCAATATACATGTCAAAAACAGTAAATTCAGATGAGAGATTGGTGAAGTAGGGGAGGAGTACCGGAGTGATACCTACAGTATAGGTTTCATGATCAGGATGTTCATCCACATAAGACAATAAACCGGCATAAATACGGTGTCCATCTTTTGAATGGAATATCTTTTTTGAATCGGTTATATTCTTCAAAGCATTGAAAGCATAATCCAAATTTGAACTATGACCAGAGACACACTCCAAGAGTTGGCTACGAGTGAGAGTAAGCTCGTATTTTTTAGGATCACCATCAGGTAAATCCTTGTTCTTTTGGATACCACGCAGTATTTGCAACCAACAATTTCTTTCGATAGCTGAAAGATTGCTGATTGCCTGTGTCACATCGTTTGGTTGCGATATGAAGTAGTGTTGGTTATCAGTGATAACCAATCCATCTACCTTTTTAGGGCGGCCAGGTTTCTTTTTTCCTTTCTGGTCAACCTCATCAGCAAAAGGAATAACTTCTGCGACGACTTCTTCTATATTATCATTATTTTTTGTCTTAGCCATATCTCTAGCTTTAATTTTTTGGCAAAAATACATAAATTCTACGACAATCTATTTTTTCTAGTCGCAAATTAGATATTTTTAACCTCTTTAAGACCGAAATAGTTTAAAATGGATAGGGTATAAAAGTTTTGATGAACAGGAATCACTTGATAACCCATTGTGGATCACCATCTAAAGTTGAAGATTATCAGAATCTTAATTCCATGTATAGAGAATAAGTACGACTATATTATAACTTAATTATGATTGAAAATAAATAAGGATAAGACATAGTTTTTATAATATTGTCGTAAATAGATTCATTCAATATTTGTTTTGTAAGGAGCTCAATATAACTTAAACAATAACAAACATGATGATTGCACATTGTATCAATGACTTATGTAAAATAGTACATCAAATACAACTACGACAAAATTATAAGCAATATTATGAAGTAGATTGTATTTGGTAGATAATAAAAGGGAATCGTATTATGGGTATAAATTTATCGAATATAACTTAATGGTCAAGCTCGTTTCACTATAACAACTTAGCAATCTGGCTGTTAACATAGTAAATGCGACAAAATTAGAAGAGATAGGAAGTGAATGAAAAAGAGAAGATTGCTGCGACGAAATAATAATGATTATAATAAAGATGAATCAATAAAAGACGATAATATAAATAAGTCGTAAATAAATTCATTTGAAATATAATTTTGTCGCAGTATAGCTATTTCTTCATCTAAGGTATAAGACTCATTTGTTTGCTACCAGTGAGTGGAGTCTGTTGATAATTAGAGATAGCAACAACTAGAATTGGATGATGAGTAAAGGCATAATGGTGAGGTGTTTGTTAAGGCGCGACTAAATTATAAGGAGATTCTGGATAGGCACTGAGATGCGTAATGTTTGTAGGTAAGCTTTATAATTTTGTCGCAACAGATATTATAAATATCTGTGAATCAATATTCTATGTTTATGTAGAACGATACTTGCAACACAAGCTGAAAGTACCCTTCCATTGTTTAAGTGTGCGACGAAATTATAATGAATAATATATCAAATAAAGGCATTTGCGACGAAATTATAATAATGTCGCAAATCAGTTTATTTGCTTTATGATATTGTCTTATCAACGTTATTGTTTTATAAGAATCTACTGGATTAAGAGTACTGTTGCTCACTTCAGAGCAGAGCAATCAAGGCTTGCTTATGTTCTCTTGATATATCTGATAGCTTCTTGTTAAGCCCATAACTTGTTAGAAGTAATAGTTATATAGTCCGTTGCTGCGGCAAAATTATAAAGCTATATACGTCTGGGGCGTAACTGCTACACTAACTCTACGACCAAATTATAAATCCCATAGTTAATGTTCCTTCTCACGGTATAAGTTTGAAGGTTGACTGTACAGCTTCTCATTATAGATTAGTTTCTGTTATAATGTTGTCGTATCTGTATTTGAGCATGTTGAATGCTGTTATAACATATAAATACATAAAAGTACAAAATTTAACACGCATAAAAGTCTGCTCTTTCTTTGTATGGCTTGGCCTTCAAAAATCCTCCCACACCCAGGGCATAATTACCTCCGTAATGTGGGATTGGGGAGAGGAAAACCTACCTAAAAGTCCTTCATGTCCCCTGCTCATTTTTATTTCTTTATTTTTGGCTTATTATTTTCAGCATTTATAACCAATTGAAAATAAGTATTATAGAGAGTGTTGGTGCGACAAAATTATAAGATGATACGACAAAATTATAAACTCAGGTGCGACAAAATTATAAGTATAACCCTAGAAGGTGCGACAAAATTATAAAGCTAATGGTTATGGTTAGTTAACACTAATGCTTTTCCATTATATTCTTATAGGGCTAGAAATGAGCCTTCAGATCGGGTTCTTTTCATGTCGCCACAGTAATCAAGGCTTGCTTATGTTCTCGTGATATATCCAATTGCTTCTTGAATAGCCCATAACTTGTTAGATGTTAGAATTATATAGTTCCTTGCTGCGTCAAAATTATAAAGCTATATACATAGCTACCCCCAGACAGTGCGACAAAATTATAAAGCCTATAGTCAATGTTCCTTCATGTTCTGTTAGTTTGCAGGATGATGGTACAGCTTCTCACCATAGATGAGTTTCTGTTATAATGTTGTCGTATCTGTATTTGAGCTTGTTAGCATGCAATGATAACATATAAATACATAAAAGCACATATTTTAACACGCATAAAAGTCTGCTCTTTCTTTGTATGGCTTGGCCTTCCAAAATCCTCTCACATCCAGGCCATAATCTCCTCCATATCGTGAAATGGGGGAGAGGAAGACCTACCTAAAAGTCTTCCATGTCCCCTGCTCATTTTTCTTTCTCTATTTTTGGCTTAATATTTTCAGCAAGTATAACTTATTGAATATAAGTATCATAGAATGTGTTGGTGCGACAAAATTATAAGATACTGCGACAATATTATAAACTTAGCTGCGACAAAATTATAAGTATAATCTTAGCAGGTGCGACAAAATTATAAAGCAATTTGTTAGTGGTATTTAACTCTTTGTACACGCTTATCATGGACTTTTTAGCTTCTGACGGAAAGATCCTGATGTCGTATCTTCTGTTCTTGGCTTTGGGATTGGGCGTTGTTTAAAGGTAAAGGTGCGACAAAATTATAAGCTCAGTATGTTTCGATACTGGTGTTCTTCTATCAGCTGTAATAGTATGCTTCAATGAATCGTCTGCCCCCGATTTTGATTATAAAATTGTCGTAGCTAAGTAGGATGAAGACTGCTTGTGCGACAAAATTATAAAGGAAATACTCCCAAAAACTGTCTTTTTCAGTGGCTCGATAAAAATATTGTCCAATGAATATACTCATTTTGCCTGTTTTTAGCCGCTCTAAGGCAAGATAACACAGATGGAGTATAGTTTTAAGCAATGCTTCTCAAAAAGGCTCTGACGGCGTTTTTCGGGTTCTAAAGTAATGGGAAAGCTGATATGGTTCTAAACTTAATGACAGAAATCTCCCAGGAAAGTTTGATTTTTCCAAGTATTTTCGTACCTTTGCCGAAAAAACTAAGCATATGAGTTATATTGAGAAATATTTGAACGACGTTTTGCCTGAGCCAACGTCTCACCATATCGGTGTGAAGCAAGTGTTGTTGGCCAATGGGGAAACTTCTACGGCTGTCACGCAGATTGCTAAGAATACATTGAAAGCCGGTGAGAGAGTTGAGGAGCATGTTCATCCTACGATGGATGAGCATTATCTTTGTTTCTCTGGAGAAGGTGTCCTTTGGGTAGAAGACAAAAAAATAGCTTTCACTAAGGATACTTATGTCTTGGTGAAAGCTGGAAGCAGACATTGTCTGGAAGCTTTGTCTGATATTTGCTTCCTGACAATGGGAATTGCTACGGAATAGATTCTGCTTTGTTCAATGAGCATGAGCAATAAACAGGTAAAGTACAATTTCAGCAAAGATAATGCCAGGAACCCCGTACTTGAATTTCAAATGCTGGGTTTTGTGATGCCAAATTCTCATGCCAGCAAAGGCTCCTATAGAACCGCCCAATATGGCAAGTATGAGTAAGGTTGCCTCCGAAATCCTCCACTTGCCATGTTGGGCCTTCCATTTGTCAATGCCATACGTCAAAAAGGTAATGACATTGATGAGAACCAATATGATGCATAGTTCCTTCATCATGATTTCGTTCCTTAAAAACTAAGTCTCATCTGATACCATGGAACTCCTCCATGTGTAGAGGTGGACAAACCTTCGTTCTTGAAGCCGAACTGTTCGTAGAATGAAATCTTTTCTTTCTTGCAGGTAAGAACAATACCGCTTTTCCCTTCCTCCTTAGCATGTAGGATGAATTGGTTCATCAGCCGGCTGGCGCATCCTTGGTGCTGAAAAGAAGGATGTGTCACTACACCAAATACCATTTGCCATTTCCCGTTTTCTTTGCAAAATGCAGGATCTTCGTACATTTCATCCATCAGGTCCTGTTCTTCCGTAACTGGGCCATTGATGAAGGAAATGATCTTTCCATCTTGTTCCAATACCCAAAAATGAGAAGGGTAGGCATTCTGTCTCCACCTGAAGGTTTCCTTTGTTGCTGCCTCTGACTCTGGAAAGCAAGAAGCTTCAAGCTGACTGATTTCATCAAGATCAGCAATGCTTGCCGTTCTCATCTTCTCATTTTTAGAAGTTAAACGACCGTATAGGGTGATGGCATCGGTCATGATTTCATCGTGGTCAAATGCCAATTCCGGCAGGTCTTTGAGCAGGAACCATTCTGCCTTGGCTGCATCGTCTTGTCCCTTGACCTCATATGGCTTGTCCACAATGGCAAGGTAGGCCACTGATAGGGTTCTTCCACGTGGATCTCTATCCACCTTGGAATATACTCCAATCTGGTTCACTTGGGAAATTCCAAGTCCGGTTTCCTCCTTCAGTTCACGAATGGCACACTGCTCTGTAGTTTCATCCATGTTCATGAATCCCCCCGGAAAAGCCCATTTGCCCTTGAATGGATCGTTTCCACGCTGTATGAGTAAAACCTTGGTTTCTGCTTCTCTGGTGAAGACAGCGCAGTCTGCTGTTACTGCAGGCCTTGGGTATTGATACGTGTAACTCATTGTCTTATAGTTTAATCTGTTATTTAAGAATCCAGTTCATCTAAGATATGATCCAGTTCATCGAGTTCTTCTTCCTTCGTTGCCCAACTGGTCACGAATCGGCAGATGATTTCAGTATCACTCTTTCTTTCCCATATCTCAAATGCCACTCTTTTTGAAAGAGCCTCATGGAGGGTAGGGGAGAGCACGACAAACTGCTGGTTGGTTGGAGAATCGTAGGCAATGGCGATGCCATGCTTTTCGAAGATGCTGCGGA
>ERZ506887.445-NODE-445-length-24378-cov-5.453727_pt1 | contig 24378 bp, 17 predicted proteins | sample MGYA00512905_ERZ506887 | MGnify/ENA metagenome assembly ERZ506887 | reverse complement strand
GAAGCAAGCTTTGCACAGTGGCAGATCGCCCACCATTGACTGAAGATCTTCAATCTTCATATATCCTAAGGAATCAGCTCCGATTAACTGTCGGATCTCTTCCGTTGAATGGGAAGAGGCGATCAACAGCTGATTGGACGGTACATCGGTACCGAAATAACATGGGTACAGGAAAGGCGGTGAGCTGACGCGCACATGCACTTCTTTTGCACCGGCATGTTTCAGAAGGTGGATCAGATTGGCGATCGTGGTTCCACGCACGATGGAGTCATCGACCAGCACAATATTTTTTCCTTTGACAGCGGATTCCAGAACGCTTAATTTCAGACGTACACTGGATTCCCGTTCCTTTTGAGTAGGCTTGATAAAGGTACGGCCTACATAGCTGTTTTTATAGAATGCCAGTCCAAAAGGAATTCCGGATTCAGCCGCGAATCCCTGTGCGGCAGTAATTCCTGAGTCAGGAACACCGACGACCAGGTCAGCATCTGCGGGATAGGCTTTGGCAAGCGCTGCACCGGCACGAAGTCGGGACTCATATACGGAGATGCCGTCCAGTTTGCTGTCCAGACGGGCAAAGTAAATGTATTCAAAAATGCAATGAGCCTGCCGGGACTGACATAAGGTAAGGTTAGAGGTGATACCTTCCCGGGTGATCGTTACGATCTCACCAGGTTTGATATCACGGAGGAACTGTGCACCGATTGCAGTCAGTGCACAACTTTCAGAGGCGATGATATAAGAATCATCTCTCTTACCAAGACAAAGAGGTTTCAGTCCAAGGGGATCACGGACACCGATCAGCTTGCGGGGGCTTGCGATGACCAGACCGTAAGCACCTTTGATCTTTTCGGCGGTCTTCATGATCGCTTCCTCGACCGATTTGGTACGGACTCTTTCTCTGGCAATATAATAAGCAATAACCTCTGAATCAGTTGTTGTATGGAAAATGGCTCCGTTTTGCGCAAGTTCATTGCGAAGCTCTTCGGTATTTACCAGATTGCCGTTATGAGCGAGAGCCAGAGTTCCCTTAATATAATTCAGAACCAGGGGCTGAGCGTTACTCAATGTAGCCGCCCCTGTTGTGGAATAACGGACATGCCCGATACCGAGATTTCCTTTCATATTTGAAAGAACATCTTCTTTAAAAACTTCACTGACAAGTCCCATCCCTCTTTGTACATTCATATTTCCCTTGGGACCGCTGGTGTCAAACACAGCGATTCCGCAGGATTCCTGTCCACGGTGCTGCAGGGAAGAGAGCCCGTAATAAATGGAAGAGGCTGCATCTTCCCCGTGGGGATTATAAATACCGAATACACCGCAGGCTTCTTTAATCCGTTCATCCTGACACATAGATTCCACCTCACTACAGGGAGAACAAAAGCTGATCGTAAGTAGGATAGCTCAGGATAGAATCTGGAATTAAAGCTTCAATATCACTGGCAATGGTACGGATGTCTTCCATTTTTGCCAGTACCTGATCATGGAATGCTTCTGCACATTTCTGGGTATCTTCCAGAGCGAAAGAAGTATCAATCAGGGTTTTCAGTTCTGTTACCTCTGCAGTCAGAGCAGTGTAAGCAGTGGACAGTTTTTCAACCAGTGCTTCTTCCGAAGCAGTATCAGCGGCAGCCATAAAGGATTTCTTTGCTGTTGCGTTTTTGGAAACCTCAGCGGCATAGGTGCTGACAGCCGGCAGAAAATCTTTGGTGATCATCTCTGCAAGAGTACGAGCCTCGATACCGATGGTTTTTACATAGTTTTCCAGTTTGATCTCATAACGGGAAGTCAGTTCTTCTTTTGTAAATACATGATGTTTGGTGAACAGTTCCACGTTTTTATCTGCTAACAGCTGTGGCAGGCAGTCCGGAGTAGACGGCAGATTATATAATCCGCGTTTTTCCGCTTCAGCAACCCACTCATCGGTATAACCGTTGCCGTTGAAGATAACTTTTTTATGTTTGCGGATGGCACGTTTGATCAGTTCATGTACGGCCTGTTCCATATCTTCCGGTTTGGTTCCTTCCAGTTCGGTATAGAACTGAGCCAGAGCTTCTGCAACAGCAGTGTTCAGTACCACATTCGGGTTTGCAACAGATGCTGCAGAACCAAGCATACGGAATTCAAATTTATTACCTGTGAAGGCGAATGGTGAAGTACGGTTACGGTCCGTGGTATCTTTCACAAAGTGTGGAAGTACATGAGCACCGATATCCAGCTGTACCTTTTTCTGTTTTCCGAAGAAAGTATCATTTTCGATGGATTCCAGAACTGCAGTCAGTTCATCACCAAGGAAGATGGATACGATAGCCGGCGGAGCTTCGTTACCGCCCAGACGGTGATCGTTGCCGGCGCTGGTTGCAGATACACGCATCAGATCTGCATATTCATCTACGGCTTTGATGACAGCCATCAGAAATACCAGGAACTGGATATTCTGTGCCGGTGTGCTTCCCGGATTTAACAGGTTTACCCCATCGTTGGTTATCAGAGACCAGTTGTTATGTTTACCGCTTCCGTTGATACCCTCGAATGGTTTTTCATGTAACAGGCATACCAGACCATGTTTATCAGCCACTTTTTTCATGATTTCCATGGTCAGCTGGTTGTGGTCAACGGCTACGTTTGCGGTATCAAAGATCGGAGCCAGCTCATGCTGTGCAGGAGCAACTTCGTTATGTTTTGTTTTTGCCGGGATACCAAGTTTCCACAACTCTACATCTAGATCATGCATATAAGCAGCAACCTTTGGTTTCAGTGAACCAAAGTAATGATCTTCCATTTCCTGTCCTTTTGGAGCAGGTGCACCAAACAGAGTACGTCCGCAGAATACCAGGTCTTTTCTCTTCTTATACAGGTCTTTGTCTACCAGGAAGTATTCCTGTTCCGGTCCGATGGTTGTGGATATGCTGGTAACGGTTTCATTTCCCAGGAGTTTCAGCATCTTTACTGCTTCTGTGTTCAGTGTTTCCATGGAACGGAGCAGTGGGGTTTTCTTATCCAATGCCTCACCGCTGTAAGAACAGAAAGCCGTCGGAATATATAAAGTACCATCTTTAATGAAAGCTGGTGATGTAGGATCCCATGCTGTATAACCTCTTGCTTCGAAAGTAGCACGAAGTCCGCCTGACGGAAAACTGGATGCATCCGGTTCACCTTTTACCAGTTCTTTTCCGGAAAAGTCCATGATAACTTCGCCGTCACCAACCGGTGTGATGAAACTGTCATGTTTTTCAGCTGTGAAACCGGTCATCGGCTGGAACCAATGGGTGTAGTGAGTGGCACCGTTTTCTACAGCCCATTCTTTCATGGCAACGGCTACAGAATTAGCTACGTCCAACTCCAGATGAGTTCCGTTTTCGATTGTTTTGCGAAGTGCTTTGTACATATCCTTCGGCAGTTTGTTACGCATTACCTTATCGTTAAAAACAAGGCTTCCATATAAAGCAGGAATTTCTTCATGTGTCATGATTTGTTCTCCTTTCTGATTGCCATAGTGTTTTCAGAATGTTTAAAGATAAAAAAAGACGCCTTGAACCTGTTTCCAAGTTCAAAGCGCCATTGCTTTATGTCCTGTAGTATACACGGATATTCTGGATTGTCAATCCCTGATTTGAAAAAAATCAAAAAAATTTTCCGGATTTGCATGGAAATAAACATTACATTGTTGAAGAAAATGGGGTATTATGTCGCAACAGCCGCAGAAGCGTTTCGTGCGTATGGTATTCCGACCCGCTACGTGGAAGGATACTATCTGTCTGGGGATGATATTCCCAGCGAAGCAAGCGGGATTAATAAACTGACCGGGGCAGATGCACATGCATGGGTGGAAGTGTATTTTGACGGTGTTGGTGGCTGCCCCTGGATGTGACACCCGGATATTATTATGATGCGGTGTCCCTGCAGCAGATGATCGGTATGCCGGGGCAGGCGAGTAAAAATGCTGCTCTGGAAGATCCGTCCTTTGAGGCAAATCAGGTTGTTTCTGGTTATTCTTTGCCTTGGGATTCTGGAGATCGGAAGAATCCTGGACTATGAGTGGATGCACAGAAAATTTGCCCGGGCAGATCAACAGAAAAAAGTCCGCATCTATGGTGAAGTAGATCAGAAAATTCATGAAAATTATCAGAGAGTAGAGGCAGGTGCATATCTTCGCGCATGTGAGATTCTGGAAAAATCTATCTATGGACAGCAGAATCTGGAGCCCTATGAGATGCGGACAGTCTCTGCATTTATGAAAAAACTGGAAGTAATCGGAGGTAATACACTCAATCGGAGAGAGAGAATAGAACTTCGATATGGTTATGTTGTACGGATAATGGAAAAAATCCGTCGAAAAACAGGGCAAAAAGGAAAAACAAAAAAAAACAGCAGAAAAGAATTGACAAAATAAAAGGAAAGGGACATAATATTAGCATTAAAAAGTACTGACAAAGGCGTCAGAGATCCGAAAGGGTTTCTGACGCCTTTTTGCGTAAGCAACGAGCCAAAGTATGTGGCTGCATGAGGCCTTGGCGACTGTTGCGACAACCTGAGAAATTCGGAAAACGTATTTCTCATAGTTTTTCAAACGAGGAGGAAAATGTGATGGCAGTAAAATATGTGTTTGTGACAGGTGGCGTAGTATCCGGCCTTGGAAAGGGAATTACGGCAGCTTCGCTTGGGAGACTTCTGAAAGCCAGAGGCTATAAAGTGACTATGCAGAAGTTTGACCCATATATCAATGTGGATCCGGGTACGATGAATCCTATTCAGCATGGGGAAGTGTTCGTTACGGATGACGGTACCGAGACGGATCTGGATCTGGGACACTATGAACGATTCATTGATGAGAGCCTGGATAAAAATTCCAATGTGACAACTGGAAAAATCTACTGGTCCGTTCTGCAAAAAGAACGTCACGGAGATTATGGCGGAGGAACCGTACAGGTAATCCCGCATATAACTAATGAAATCAAAGATCGTTTTTATAAACCAAAGTCAGAGGATGATAACCGCATAGCAATCATCGAGGTGGGTGGTACGGTAGGTGATATCGAAAGCCAGCCGTTTCTGGAGGCCATCCGTCAGTTTCAGCATGAAATCGGTCATGAGAATGCGGTTTTGATCCATGTGACTCTGATTCCGTATCTGAAAGCATCCGGGGAGATGAAGACAAAACCAACGCAGCAGAGTGTCAAGGAACTGCAGGGAATGGGTCTGTGGCCGGATGTTCTGGTATGTCGGAGCGAATATGAGATCTCGGAAGAGATGAAAGCCAAGATCGCACTGTTCTGTAATGTGCCGGTCAATCATGTACTGCAGAACCTCGATGTGGAGTATCTGTATGAAGCACCGCTTGCCATGGAGAAAGAACATCTGGCACAGGTGGTATGTGAATCCCTGCAGCTGCCTTGCCCGGAACCGGATCTGACCGACTGGAAACAGATGGTAGAAGATCTGAGAAATCCGATCCACGAAGTGGAGATCGCAATGGTCGGAAAATACATCCAGCTGCATGATGCCTACCTGAGTGTGGTAGAAGCGCTGAAACACGGTGGAATTGCAGCACATGCGAATGTAAAGATCCGCTGGGTAGACTCTGAAGAAATCACGCCGGAAAATGTAGCAGAGAAGTTAAAAGGAGTGGATGGTATTCTGGTACCTGGCGGTTTCGGAACCCGTGGTACGGAAGGAAAGATCGAGGCCATCCGCTATGCGAGAGAAGAAAAGATCCCGTTCCTTGGTATCTGCCTTGGTATGCAGATGGCGATCGTGGAATTTGCCAGAGATGTGATCGGCTATAAAGATGCCAACAGCATCGAGCTGGATCCGGAAACCGCACATCCGGTCATTGCGCTGATGCCGGAACAAAACGGTGTGGAAGATCTGGGCGGAACCCTTCGCCTTGGTGCTTACCCGTGTGTCCTGAAAGAAGGAAGCAAGGCAAGAGAATTATACGGAACCGAAGAAATCAGCGAAAGACATCGTCATCGCTATGAAGTTAATAACGATTATCGACAGGAACTGGAAGAAAACGGAATGGTACTTTCCGGACTGTCACCGGACAAACGCATCGTAGAGATGCTTGAGATTCCCGGTCATCCGTTCTTTGTGGGAACCCAGGGACATCCGGAACTAAAATCCAGACCAAACCGCGCACATCCGCTGTTCCGTGGACTGATCCAGGCGGCAGTAGCGTATCACCAGTGAGAGGAGAAAATGTGATGAAAGAAAATCAAGGTTTATATCGACAGCAATTTGAGCATGATAACTGTGGTATCGGAGCGGTCATCAACAGCAAAGGTATCAAAAGCCACACTACTGTAGAGAATGCTCTGAAAATCGTAGAAAATCTGGAACATCGTGCAGGAAAAGATGCAGAAGGAAAAACCGGAGACGGTGTAGGTATCCTCCTGCAGATCTCCCACAAGTTCTTCAAAAAAGAATGTGACAAACTGGGGATCGCGATCGGAGAGGAGAGAGAGTATGGTATCGCCCAGCTCTTCTTCCCACAGGATGAACTGAAATGTAACCAGGCAAAGAAGATGTTCGAGATCATCGTGGAAAAAGAAGGCCTGGAACTGCTTGGTTATCGTGAAGTTCCGGTTTATCCGGAAGTTCTCGGACACAAAGCCAGAGTCTGTATGCCACACATCATGCAGGCATTTATCAAAAAACCTGTCCGTGTGGAAAAAGGTCTGGAATTTGACCGGAAACTGTACATCGCCCGCCGCGTCTTTGAACAGAGTAATGAAAATACGTATGTAGTATCTATGTCCAGCCGTACGATTGTATACAAAGGTATGTTTCTGGTAGGACAGTTGCGCACCTTCTTCGGCGATCTGCAGGATAAAGATTATGAATCAGCCATCGCCATGGTACACTCACGTTTCAGTACCAACACGAATCCAAGCTGGGAGAGAGCGCATCCGAACCGCTTTATCGTACACAACGGTGAGATCAACACTATTCGCGGTAATGCCGACAAGATGCTGGCACGTGAGGAAACAATGGAATCCTCCCATCTGAAAAATCAGCTGCATAAGATCCTGCCGGTTGTAGATACCAGAGGATCTGACTCTGCCATGCTTGACAATACACTGGAATTCCTGGTCATGAGTGGTATGCCACTTCCACTGGCAGTTATGATCACCATTCCGGAACCATGGACGAACAATAAAACACTGGATCAGGATGAGAGGGATTTCTATCAATATTATGCAACTATGATGGAGCCGTGGGACGGTCCTGCCTCCATTGTATTTTCTGACGGTGATCTGGTCGGTGCGGTTCTTGACCGTAACGGTCTGCGTCCATCCCGTTACTATGTATTAAAGAGCGGGGATGTGATCCTGGCTTCCGAGGTCGGCGTTCTGGAAGTGCCGGAAGAAGAAATCGTGTTAAAAGAGCGTCTGCACCCTGGAAAGATGCTGTTAGTCGATACTGTAAAAGGAAAAATCTATCAGGATGAAGAACTGAAAGAAATCTATGCGACCAAACAGCCGTACGGTGAATGGCTCGACAGCAATCTGGTAGAATTGAAAGAACTGAAGATCCCGAACAAACATGTGGAAGAATACGGTAAAGAGCAGAGAAAACAGCTGCAGAAAGCATTCGGCTATACTTATGAAGAATATAAGAATTCTATCCGTACCATGGCATTGAACGGCGGAGAGTCAATTGCAGCCATGGGTGTGGATACACCACTGGCAGTACTTTCTGAAAAACAGAGACCGTTATTTGATTACTTCAAACAGTTATTTGCCCAGGTAACCAACCCGCCAATCGATGCGATACGTGAGGAGATCGTCACCAGCACCACGATCTATGTAGGTAAAAAAGGTAATCTGCTGGAGGAAAAACCGGAAAACTGCCAGGTATTAAAGATCAACAATCCGATCCTGACCAATACGGATATGCTGAAGATCAAACAGATGCACAAACCGGGATTCAAGGTAGCAGTTGTTCCGATTACCTATTATAAGAGTACGAAACTGGAACGCGCGATCGACCGTCTGTTTGTGGAAGTGGATAAAGCATACAAAGACGGTGCCAATATTCTGGTTCTTTCCGATCGAGGTGTGGATGAAAACCATGTGCCGATTCCGTCCCTGTTAGCGGTATCTGCCGTACATCAGCATCTGGTCAATACAAAGAAACAGACATCTCTGGCCCTGATCCTGGAGTCTGGAGAACCGAGAGAAGTCCATCATTTTGCAACACTGTTAGGTTATGGTGCCTGTGCAGTCAACCCATATCTGGCCCAGGACAGTATCCGGGAACTGATCGAAGAAGGACTGCTTGACAAAGATTATTATGCCGCAGTGGATGATTACAATGCAGCAATCCTGCATGGTATCGTAAAGATTGCTTCCAAGATGGGTATTTCCACTATTCAGTCTTACCAGGGTGCGAAGATTTTTGAAGCCATCGGTATCTCTCAGAAAGTTATCGACAAATATTTCTCCGGAACCGTCAGCCGCGTGGGGGGTATCACTATGGAAGATATCGCAAAACAGGTGGATGAGAAACATTCCCAGGCATTTGACCCGCTGGGACTGGCCAGTGATCTGACACTGGACAGCCTTGGAAAACATAAAAGAAGAAGCGGTGGAGAAGAACACCGTTACAATCCACAGACCATTCATATGCTGCAGCAGTCCACCTGGACCGGAAGCTATGATATGTTCAAACAGTATACTGCAATGGTAGACGAAGAACAGAGCGGCTATCTGAGAAGTCTGATGGACTTTAATTATCCGGAAAACGGTGTGCCGATCGACGAAGTAGAAAGCGTGGATGAGATCGTAAAACGATTCAAAACCGGTGCCATGTCCTATGGTTCTATTTCTCAGGAAGCCCATGAGACACTGGCAATCGCCATGAATCATCTCCATGGAAAATCCAATACCGGTGAAGGCGGTGAAAGTGATGACAGACTGGATTCCGCAGGAAGCGATAATGACAGATGTTCTGCAATCAAACAGGTAGCATCCGGTCGTTTTGGTGTTACTAGCCGATATCTGGTAAGTGCAAGAGAGATTCAGATCAAGATGGCGCAGGGGGCAAAACCCGGTGAAGGCGGACATCTTCCGGCGAAAAAAGTATATCCGTGGATCGCAAAGACCAGACATTCCACACCGGGTGTGAGTCTGATCTCCCCGCCACCACATCATGATATTTATTCGATTGAAGACCTGGCACAGCTGATCTACGACCTGAAAAACGCAAATAAATACGCAGGAATCTCCGTAAAACTGGTTTCAGAAGCAGGTGTTGGTACGGTTGCGGCAGGTGTTGCCAAAGCCGGTGCACAGGTTATCCTGATCTCCGGATACGACGGAGGTACCGGAGCCGCTCCGGAAAGTTCTATCCACAACGCAGGTCTTCCATGGGAGATGGGACTTGCAGAGACCCATCAGACTCTGTTACAGAATGGTCTGAGAAACCGTGTCCGGATCGAGACAGACGGTAAACTGATGAGCGGCCGTGATGTGGCTATCGCAGCACTGCTCGGTGCGGAAGAGTTCGGTTTTGCAACCGCTCCGTTGGTAACCATGGGCTGCGTGATGATGAGAGTCTGCAACCTGGATACCTGCCCGGTAGGTGTGGCTACCCAGAATCCGGAACTGAGAAAACGCTTCAAAGGAAAACCGGAATACGTAGAGAATTTCATGCGCTTTATCGCTCAGGAGCTGCGGGAATATATGGCAAAACTGGGTGTTCGAACGATCGATGAGATGGTAGGAAGAAGTGACCTTCTGAAAGTAAAAGAAGACGCAAAAACACCGATGGCAGCAAAGATGGATCTGTCTCAGATCCTGTACAACCCATATGCGGGAGAAAAAGAGTGTGTTACGTTCAGTCCGGAAAAAGTATACGATTTCCAGCTGGAAAAAACGCTGGATGAGAAAGTACTGTTAAAGAAACTGGAGAAATCCGTAGAGAAGGGAACGAAAGCTTCTCTGGATCTGAAAGTCGGCAACACCGACCGTTCTTTCGGTACGATCCTCGGTGCAGAGATCACCCGTCAGCACAAAGACGGACTGCCGGAAGACACTATTACCATCAACTGTACCGGTGCCGGCGGACAGAGCTTCGGGGCATTTATCCCGAAAGGACTGACACTGCGCCTGTGCGGTGATACCAACGATTATTATGGAAAAGGACTTTCCGGTGGGAAACTGGTTGTCTTCCCACCGAAGAACAGAGGATACAAAGCAGAAGAGAATATCATCGCCGGTAACGTAGCCCTGTATGGAGCCACCAGCGGTAAAGTATTTATCAATGGTGTGGCAGGGGAACGTTTTGCAGTCCGTAACTCCGGAGCCTACGCAGTTGTAGAGGGTGTGGGAGAACATGGATGTGAATATATGACCGGTGGCCGTGTGGTCGTTCTTGGTAAGACAGGAAAGAACTTTGCAGCAGGTATGAGCGGTGGTATCGCTTATGTACTCGATGAGAACAGCCATCTGTATCGGAATCTGAACAAAGATATGATTTCCATTGAAAAAGTGGAAAACAAATACGATATCAAAGAACTGAAAGAACTGATCGAGGAACATGTGGAAGCCACAGGATCCGAGAGAGGTGCGTTGATTCTGGAGCATTTCCAGGAGTATCTGCCCAAATTCAAAAAGATCATCCCGAATGATTTCAAGAAGATGATCGCTCTTTCTGCAAAGCTGGAAGAGAAAGGAATGAGCACAGAGCAGGCACAGATGGAAGCATTCTATGAAAGTTTCCAGACCAAACCGACGGAGGAGTAAGAGAAATGGGAAAAGCGACAGGATTTTTGGAATATGAAAGAAAAAACGCAGCAGTAGAGGAACCTTTGAAACGAATCCGTCATTTTAACGAATTCCGTACTCCGCTGCCTTTAGAAGAACAGCAGAAACAGGGAGCACGCTGTATGGAGTGTGGCGTTCCTTTCTGCCAGAACGGAGCCATGTTAGCCGGCATGGCTTCGGGCTGTCCGTTGCATAATCTGGTACCGGAAACCAATGATCTGGTGTACAGCGGCAACTGGAAACAGGCCTATGAAAGACTTACAAAAACACACAGTTTCCCGGAGTTTACCAGCCGTGTCTGCCCTGCACTCTGCGAGGCGGCATGTACCTGTAATCTGAACGGAAAACCGGTATCCACAAAGGAAAATGAGCGTGCCATCATCGAACATGCTTACGAGATGGGCTGGGTACAGCCACAGACTCCGAAGATCCGTACCGGAAAGAAAGTGGCGGTAGTAGGAAGTGGTCCTTCCGGACTGGCAGCAGCTCAGCAGTTAAACCGCAGAGGACACAGTGTGACCGTTTTCGAACGCCATGACCGGATCGGTGGACTGCTCCGTTATGGTATTCCTAACATGAAGCTGGATAAAAAGATTCTGGATCGCAGAATCGAGCTGATGAAAGCCGAAGGTGTGGAATTTAAGACCGGTGTGGATGTGGGAAAAGATATCACGGCAGAAGAACTGAAAAGACAGTTTGACCGTGTGATCCTGGCATGCGGAGCTTCCAACCCCAGGGATATCAATGTGCCGGGAAGAGAGAGCGGCAATATTTACTTCGCAGTGGAATATCTTTCTTCTGTGACCAAGAGCCTGCTAGATTCAGGATTTGCAGATGGAAAGGCAATCTCTGCAAAAGGAAAACACGTGTTAGTCATCGGTGGTGGTGATACCGGTAACGACTGTGTGGGAACCGCTGTCCGCCAGGGAGCAAAATCCGTCACACAGCTGGAGATGATGCCAAAACCGTCCGTGGAGCGACTGCCATCCAACCCGTGGCCGGAGTGGCCGAAGGTACTGAAAACTGATTACGGTCAGGAAGAAGCTATCGCAGTCTTCGGTCAGGATCCGCGAATCTATAAAACAACGGTAAAAGAATTCCAGAAAGACAAAAACGGAAACGTGAAAAAAGCAGTGATCGTCAGCCTGGAGCCGAAAAAAGATGAAAAGAGCGGACGCATGATGATGGTTCCGATCGAGGGAAGCGAGAAAGTCATTGACGCACAGCTGGTACTGATCGCAGCCGGTTTCCTGGGAAGCCAGAAATACGTCACCGACGCTTTCAAGACCGACCTGAACCCGAGAACCAATGTCCTGACTAAACCGGACGAGTACGAAACCAGCGTTCCAGGTGTTTTCACCGCCGGTGACATGCACCGCGGTCAGTCCCTGGTTGTATGGGCTATCCGGGAAGGAAGAGAGGCAGCGAAAGCCGTGGATCGATCCCTGATGGGATATACAAACCTGTAAAATTTCTAATGAAGTATTGACAAGAGAAAGTCCGATTGCTATAATACGGAACATAAAAGGCAAGGGCGTCTTACCCGGAGGGGAAACTCTGGATAAGGTCGCCCTTTTTGAGTTGTAAAAAACGTAACTGTTCAGCAGACAGTAACGTGAAACTGTCGAACAGCTGCAATAGCATCCTTTGGAATGACAGAACGTAACTGATAATATATGCGTAAGAAAAAGGAGAACAATATGGAGAATTATAGTAAATCGGAGATTCTGCAGATGGTGGAGGAAGAAGATGTAGAATTCATCCGCCTGCAGTTTACAGATATGTTTGGAGTATTAAAAAATGTGGCAATCCCGAGCAGCAGACTGATCAAAGCTATGGAAAACCGTTGTACCATCGATACCGCATCCCTGGATGGATTTACCGGTGGGGAAGAATGTGATCTGTATCTGAAACCGGATCTGAGCACGTTTTCCATTCTGCCATGGAGACCCCAGCAGGGGAAGGTTGCTCGTTTTCTCTGTGATGTGTGCAGAGAAGATGGCACAGAGATTGAGGACAGTCCGAGATCTATTTTAAAAAGAGTAGTAAAAAAGGCACAGGAAAAAGGGTGCACACTGAAGGTCAATCCGGAGTGCGAATTCTTCCTGTTTCATACCGATGACAATGGAATGCCAACCACGCTGACGCATGAAAAGGCCGGTTATCTGGATACTTCCCCTATTGATCTGGGAGAAAATACGAGAAGAGATATCATTCTTACATTAGAAGAGATGGGATATGAGATCGATTCCTCCCATCATGAGATTTCTCCGGCACAGCATGAAATTGATTTTACTTATGAAAATGCGATGGCCACTGCAGATAAGATCATGACTTTTAAGATGGCAGTCCGTACAATTGCAAAGCGTTACGGTCTCCATGCAACTTTTATGCCGAAACCACGGGCAGAAGTTAATGGTTCCGGCATGCATCTGAACATGCGGCTGTTGAAAGACGGAAAGAATATATTCAAAGGTGAGGATGGAGCATTAAGTGCAGAAGGTGAAGCATTTCTTGCGGGTATCCTGTATCATATACAGGGTATGACTGCGGTAATGAATCCACTGGTGAATTCTTATAAACGGCTGGTTCCCGGATTCGAGGCACCTTCAGAAGTGACCTGGTCAAGAACACAGAGAAATGCACTGGTCCATGTGAGAAAAGAACATGGTGGAGAAGTGAATCTGGAACTTCGCAGTCCGGACTCCGCGTCTAATCCGTATCTGGTATTTGCCCTGTGTCTGGCAGCAGGTATGGAAGGTATTGAAAAAGGACTGCAGGTTCCGGAAGAACTTACCAAGGATATCCGGAAACTGAATGAAGAAGAGAAAAAACTTCTTGGAATCCAGATGTTGCCGGAAAATCTTGGGGAGGCCATCAAAGCCATGGGACAGGATACTCTTGTATCAAAAGTTCTGGGAGAAACATACCGTAAAGGATATATGAAGGCCAAACGAAAAGAATGGAAAGATTATCTGGAACAGGTGTCCGAATGGGAACTGAACCGGTATCTTTATCGCGTATAGATAAGGGAGGCAGCTGATGAGTGTGGTGGTAATCGTCTTACCAAAGATGGAAGACGCAAAGAAAATCCGTAAGATCCTGATGGGACATGGATTTCCACAGGTATTTGCTTATGCTACCGCTTCCGCTGCTCTTTCGGAGATCAGGGAACATGAGTCGGGAATGGTGATCAGCGGGTATCATCTGAAAGATATGTATTATACGGAACTCGCTGACAGCCTTCCTCCTCACTTCGAACTGGTTCTTCTGGGATCTGCCAGTACTGTCAGTGCGGCAGACACCGGAATCTTATCTCTTACCACACCGTTAAAGGTCTATGATCTGGTCAATACTGCAGAGATGGTACTGCACCAGATGGAACGGATGGCAAAGAAAGCCAGAAAGCCGAAACGGCGCAGTGAACGGGAAGACAATTATATAAAAAATGCGAAAATACTTTTAATGGAACGTAATCATCTGAGTGAAGAGGAGGCTCATCGCTATATTCAAAAAAGCAGCATGGATAATGGAACCAACATGGTAGAGACAGCACAGATGATCCTGACCTTACTGTTTGAAGAAGGCTGACGGAAATTGCATGAAAAGGAGAATGTGATATGGAATTCATTACAGGATTAAAACAACAGGAAGAAGCAGAATTAGAAGATCTGCTGAAAGCAGAGGAAGGAACAACGATTATTCTGGAAGGGGCAGTGCACAGCATCCGTGATATGGGTGAAATCGCATTTGTGATTTTGAGAAAAAGGGAAGGACTGATCCAGACCGTATGGGAAGAAGGAAAGACAGATATGGAACTTTCTGAGATCAGAGAGGGAGATTACATCCATGTGACCGGTCAGATCAAAGACGAAGAGCGTGCTCCCCATGGGAAAGAAGTACGGCTGTCCACCATCCGTCACCTGTCTCACGTATCCTGTCCATTGCCACTTCCCATTGACAAATGGAAATTAAACACTTCTCTGGAAGCAAAATTAGACCGTCGCTCCCTTTCTTTGAGAAATATCAGAGAACGGGCAAGATTCCGTATTCAGGAAGGAATCGTTCGAGGCTTCCGTGATTTTCTCTATGAGCAGGGATTTACCGAGATCCACACACCAAAGATCGGTGCAAAGAGTGCTGAGGGTGGTGCAAACATGTTCCGGCTTTCTTATTTTCACAGACCGGCGGTTCTGCAGCAGAGTCCTCAGTTATATAAACAGATGATGGTCGGTGTATTTGACCGTGTCTTTGAAACCGGTCCGGTATTCCGTGCAGAAAAGCACAACACCAGAAGACATCTGAATGAATACACCAGTCTGGACTTTGAGATGGGATATATCCACAGTTTCCTTGATATCTGTGCGATGGAAACCGGCTTCCTGCAGTATACGATGAACCTGCTGGAAAAAGAGTACAGTAAAGAGTTGAAACTTCTGAATATCACACTGCCGGATGTGGAAAAGATCCCTTATGTTCGCTTTGATGAAGCGAAACGTCTGGTTTCCGAAAAATACAACAGAAAGATCAGAAACCCTTTCGACCTGGAACCGGAAGAAGAGGAACTGATCGGAAAATATTTCAAAGAAGAATACAATGCAGATTTTGTATTTGTGACACACTATCCGAGTAAAAAACGTCCGTTCTATGCGATGGATGATCCGGAGGATACCCGTTATACGTTAAGCTTTGACCTGCTGTATCATGGTCTCGAGATCACCACCGGAGGACAGCGTATTCACGATCTGTCCATGCTGGAAGAGAAGATTCAGGAGAAAGGTATGACAGAAGAAGGCCTGGAACAGTATCTGGATGCGTTCCGCTTCGGTATGCCGCCACACGGTGGACTGGGTATCGGTCTGGAACGACTGACCATGCAGTTACTGGGAGAAGATAATGTAAGAGAAGCCTGCTTATTCCCGAGAGATATGAGCAGACTGGAGCCGTAAGATGGCAGAAAGGAGTCAGGGAATGAGCGAGAGAAAAATAGATGAAGTAACCATGGATAACGTAGAGATCCTTGCAAAACTGGCGCTGACGCCACAGGAGAGACAAAAAGCCATGGATGAGATGGAAAAAATCCTGACCTATGTGGAAAAATTAAATGAACTGGATACGGATCAGGCAGAGCCGCTGGTACATATCTTACCGGAGGTGAATGTCTTCCGGGAAGACCAGGTGACCAACGGGGACGGCAGAAAAGACTCTCTGGCAAATGCCCCGAAGGCAAAAGAAGATCAGTATATCGTACCAAAGACCGTATAGCAGGAGGAAGAAGCAATGGAAGAAATCTTACAGATGTCTGCGCTGGAACTGTCAAAACAGATCCGGCACGGCTCCGTCAGTGTAAAAGAAGCAGTGGAAGCCTGCAAAAAACAGATACAGAAGTCAGAGTCCCAGGTACATGCTTATGTTTCCATGGATGAAAAGATTCTGGCTCATCGGATCAAAGAAGTAGAAGAAGGAATCAAAAGCGGCAGATACACCGGTCCGCTGGCAGGTGTACCGATCGCTGTGAAAGATAATATCTGTACCAGAGGACAGAAAACCACCTGTTCTTCAAAAATGCTGGAAAACTTTGTGCCGACCTATGATGCACAGGTAGTGAAGCAGTTAGAAGATGCCGGAATGGTTATCCTCGGAAAAACCAATATGGATGAATTCGCCATGGGAAGTACGACAGAGACTTCCGCATTCGGCGTTACCAGAAACCCCTGGAATCCGGAACATGTACCGGGTGGCTCTTCCGGCGGTTCCTGCGCGGCTGTGGCAGCGGGAGAAGCGGTAATGGCACTCGGTTCCGATACCGGTGGTTCCATCCGTCAGCCGGCAGCCTACTGTGGTGTGACCGGACTGAAACCGACTTACGGAAGAGTATCCCGTTATGGTCTGATCGCTTATGCATCCTCTCTGGATCAGATCGGACCGATTGGTAAAAATGTAAAAGACTGTGCAGCTCTTTTTGAGATTATCGCAGGACATGACAGCAAAGACAGCACCAGCGCCGATGTACCGGTGGAATCTTATGATAGCCTGGTATCCGGTGGATTAAGCGGCATGCGCATCGGTATTCCAAAAGAATATCTGGCAGAAGGCTGTGACGAAGAAGTGAAAAAAGCTCTGGCAGATGCCGTTCATACCTTGAGTAAAAACGGTGCTGTAGTAGAATTCTTCTCCCTGGGAATGGTAGATTATGTAATTCCGGCATATTATATCATCGCCTGTGCGGAAGCAAGCTCCAACCTGGAGCGTTTCGACGGTGTAAAATACGGCTACCGTACCCCGGGTGCGACAGAACTGCATGAAATGTACAAAAAGAGTCGTGCGGAAGGCTTCGGCGAGGAAGTAAAACGAAGAATCCTTCTGGGATCTTTCGTACTGAGTGCCGGTTACTATGATGCCTATTATATGAAAGCACTGCGCGCCAAAGGCCTGATCAAGAAAGAATTTGACAAAGCATTCCAGAAATACGACTGCATCCTGGCTCCGGCTTCTCCGACCACTGCCCCGAAGATCGGCACCAGTTTAAGTGATCCGCTGCAGATGTACCTGAGTGATATCTACACCGTGGCCGTGAACCTGGCAGGTCTTCCGGCTGTCAGCCTTCCATGCGGTATGGACAGCAGGGGACTGCCGATCGGTATGCAGCTGATCGGTGACTGCTTCCAGGAAAAGAAGATACTCCGGGCAGCAGCCGCTTACGAACAGCTGCGGGGAGAATTCCCCAAAGCCTGGGCAAAGGAGGAAAAATAAATGGCAAAACAGTATGAAACCGTGATCGGTCTGGAAGTTCACGTAGAACTTGCCACGGCAACGAAAATCTTTTGCGGATGCTCCACAAAGTTTGGTGCAGCACCGAATACCCATACCTGCCCGGTTTGTACCGGTATGCCAGGATCCCTCCCGGTATTAAATAAAAAAGTAGTGGAATATGCACTTGCACTTGGAATGGCTGCAAACTGTGAGATCAACCGGTACTGCCGGTTTGACCGGAAAAACTATTTCTACCCGGATAATCCGCAAAACTATCAGATTTCCCAGTTATATCTGCCGATCTGTCACGATGGACATCTGGAGATCACAACAGAAAACGGCAAAAAAACCATTCGGATACACGAGATGCATATGGAAGAGGATGCCGGCAAACTGATCCATGATGAATGGGAAGACTGCTCTCTGGTAGATTATAATCGAAGCGGTGTCCCGCTGATCGAGATCGTATCCGAGCCGGATATGCGTACAGCCCAAGAGGTTATTGCTTATCTGGAAAAGCTGCGTATGATCTGTCAGTATCTTGGTATCTCCGACTGTAAATTACAGGAAGGCTCCATGCGTGCTGACGTCAATCTCTCCGTAAGAGAGGTGGGAAGCGATCGTATGGGAACCCGTACCGAGATGAAGAACCTGAACTCTTTCAAAGCGATCACCCATGCGATCGAGGGTGAGAGAGAACGTCAGATCGAACTGTTGGAAGAAGGAAAAGAAGTCATTCAGGAGACCCGCCGCTGGGACGATAACAAAGAATCCTCCCATGCGATGCGTTCTAAGGAAGATGCAAAAGACTACCGTTATTTTCCGGATCCGGATCTGCAGCCGATGCAGATTCCAACGGAATGGATGGAACAGATCCGAAGCCGTCAGCCGGAATTTCAGGAAGAACGCGCAGCCCGATACGAAGAACAGTACGGTCTTCCGGCATATGATGCCTCCATTCTGACCCAGACCAAACATATGGCAGATATGTTCGAACAGACCGCCGATCTGTGCGGAAACCCGAAAAAGACAGCCAACTGGCTGATGGGAGAGGGGCTGCGGCTGCTGAAAGAAAAAGGAATGGAAGCCGAAGATATGGACTTTACCCCGAAACACCTGGCAGACCTGATCCAGGCGGTCGAAGGAGGAAAAATCAATCAGGCAAATGCGAAAAAAGTATTTGCAAAGATCCTGGAAGACGATGTGGAGCCACTGGCATACATGGAAAAAGAAGGACTCCTGATGGTATCTGACAGCGGCGCCATCGAAGGAGCAGTTGATCAGGTACTTGCGGAGAATCCCAAGACCGTGGAAGAATTCCACAGTGGAAAAGAAAAAGTCCTTGGTTTCCTGGTTGGTCAGGTCATGAGAAAGATGCGTGGCAAAGCAGACCCGGGAATGGTCAACGAACTGCTTCGGAAAAAATTATAAAAATGTGAAAAAGCGTAAGGAAAGGAACAACAATCATGCCAAAGTTAAATGAAAATTATCTGCAGTTAAAAGAAAGCTATCTTTTCTCAGAGATTGCACACCGTACCGCTGCTTACAGCGAAAAGCATCCGGACAAACCGGTGATCCGACTGGGAATCGGTGATGTTACCCGTCCGCTGTGCGAATGTGCCATCAAAGCGCTTCATGAGAGCGTAGACGAGATGGGACAGTCTGCTACTTTCAAAGGATACGGTCCGGAACAAGGATATGCAAAAACAAGAGATGCCATCGCAGCTTATTATAAAAGAAACGGCGTGGAAGTGGATGCAGATGCGATCTTTATTTCTGACGGAGCCAAAAGTGATACAGGAAACATCACCGAGCTTTTCGGTCACGACAATGTGATCCTGATTCCGGATCCGGTCTACCCGGTATATGTGGATTCCAATACCATGTGTGGAAATAAAGTAACGTATATCAGCGGTAATGCAGACAACGATTTCCTTCCGATGCCGGACCACAGTCAGCATGTAGATGTTATCTACATCTGCTCTCCGAACAACCCCACCGGAGCATGCTATAACAAAGAACAGCTGAAAGAATGGGTAGACTACGCACTGGAAAACGAAGCCGTAATCCTGTACGATTCCGCATATGAAGCTTTTATTTCCAATCCGGAACTGCCAAGAAGCATCTATGCTATTGAAGGAGCCAGAAAATGCGCCATCGAGTTCTGCTCCCTGTCCAAAACCGCCGGTTTCACCGGAACCCGCTGCGGCTACACCGTAGTTCCGAAAGAACTGGTATTTACCTCCTCCGATGGAAGAGAAATGTCCCTGAACGCAATGTGGAACCGCCGTCAGAGCACCAAATACAACGGAACCTCCTACATCGTACAGAACGCGGCAGCAGCCATCTTCTCAGAAGAAGGAATCAAAGAATGCCAGGAAAACCTGAACTACTACAAAAAGAATGCCAAAGTCATCGCAGACACCCTGACAGAACTTCAGATCCCGTTCTACGGTGGTATCCACTCCCCATACATCTGGTTCGAGTGCCCGAACGGCATGGACTCCTGGACCTGCTTCGACTACTTACTTGAAAACATCCAGGTGGTAGGAACCCCGGGTGCCGGATTCGGCGAAAACGGCAAAAACTACTTCCGCCTGACCTCCTTCGGAACCTACGAATCCACTGTAGAAGCCATGAACCGCTTCAAAAAACTCTTCGCAAAATAAATCGATCCGAAGAGTACAGGGGCGGAAGAGGGAAAAGCAGAAACAGACTCCTGCAATAAAAGCTATCAGAAATTTTGTTTCTGAGGGAAATTGTAGAAGGATGGGATCGGTTGTTATGTATCAATCAATTAGTAGTTGTAAAAAAGAAAATAAAAACATAGAAAATATAAAAATAATCTAAGCCTTATCACCTGAGATTAAAAAAGTACAACATTCTACACTTACAATCACTTTGAAGGAACATACAACCGTAGTCATCCAGTCTCAGCCGACATCCAGCAGAGCAAGACGGAACGGGCAGGGGAAAGCGAAGGGACACTTTGTGGGCGGTTAGGGCAAGCTTTGAAATCCGACACTTACGGAGACTTTCCCTTGGGTCAGCTGACCCAAGGGAATATAGTCGCAGTTAGTGGCTAGTTCAAAGTTGCCCTGCCCACGTCCCTCGCTTCCCCTGCCCGTTCCGTCTTGCTCTGCGTCCGTCTTGTATACAACTTTGCTCTGCATCCGTCTAGCCCACACCCTCTAGCTCTTCATCCGTTTGCACAATACCCATTTACACCATCACGTTACCATGCTATAATTAACCGAAAAACATAAAAATTAAAACCAACATGAAAGGGGAAACAAACATGTCAGGAACAATCTGGGCCTTAGTCCCGCCTATCGTGGCGATCGCCCTGGCCCTATGGACCAAAGAAGTCTATCTGTCACTACTCATCGGAATTCTGTCGGGAGCGCTGCTCTTTACAAAATTCCACATCCTTGCCGCCACCCAGACCATGATAGAAGTCATGAACTGGAAAATCGGCGACAACGTGAATATTCTGCTCTTCCTGGTATTCCTTGGAATCATCGTAGCCCTGATTACAAAATCAGGAGCTTCCCAAGCCTACGGAGATTGGGCATCCAGAAAAATCACGTCTCAGAGAGGAGCACTGTTCTCAACCATGCTTCTCGGTGTGGTTATCTTTGTAGACGACTATTTCAACTGTCTGACTGTAGGAACCGTTATGCGTCCGGTTACAGACAAATACAAAGTAAGCCGTGCAAAACTTGCCTACATCATTGATGCCACAGCAGCTCCGGTCTGTATCATCGCACCGATCTCAAGCTGGGCGGCAGCCGTAGGATCCTCCCTGCCGGATGACTGCGCGATTGACGGATTCTCACTGTTCTTAAAAACCATTCCGTTCAACCTGTATGCGATCCTGACCATCGTATTCATGATCATCCTGATCGGTAAAAACTTCGATTACGGTGCGATGGCAAAATACCATGCAGACCTGGTAGGAAAAAAAGAAGAAACCGCAGACGGAGACGAAGAAATCAAAATCATCGGCAACGGAAAAGTCATCGACCTGATCCTGCCGATCATCGTACTGATCGTTCTTTGTATCAGCGCGATGCTGTATACCGGTGGTATTCTTGACGGAGCAGGAGTAGCCACAGCATTTGCAGACTGTGATTCCTCACTGAGTCTGGTACTCGGATCTTTCTTTACACTGATATTTATCTTCTTCTTCTATCTGCTTCGGAAGATCATTACCTTCAGTCAGTTCTGCGAAAGCTTTGTACAGGGATTCAAAGCCATGACACCGGCAATCATGATCCTGTCGCTGGCATGGACCCTGTCCGGTATCTGCTCCGCGGATTACCTGGCACTTGGAAATTTTGTAGGAAATGTGGTAAGCGGAAACGCTGTCATCGGTGTACTGCTTCCGGCACTGTTCTTCGCAGTAGCGATTGGACTTTCTTTCTCCACAGGAACATCCTGGGGAACCTTCGGTATCATGATCCCGATCGTAACAGCCGTGATCAATACCAACAACGTATCCTTACTGGCACTGAACGTGGCAGCCGTACTGGCTGGTGCTGTATGCGGAGACCATATTTCTCCGATCTCAGATACCACCATTCTGGCATCCGCAGGCGCACAGTGCAACCATATTAATCATGTGTCCACACAGATTCCGTATGCTATGACGGTAGCAGGCTGCTGCCTGGCCGGATATCTGGTCGGCGGATTCACCGGAAACGGCTGGCTGGCTCTGATCGTAGGCCTGGTACTGGAACTGATCGTGCTGGCAGTACTGATCAAAAAATGTGGAAAAGTAAATCTGGAGTAAACGACATATGAATAACAACCAAATTATTGATATGCAATGCAACGAGACAACCGGGCGCATGATGCGTCCGGTTGCTTATATAAAAAGTGATTTTACAAGCAAATTCGGAATCCCAAGGCAGAGCGGTCTGGCAGACCTTGAAGCCGAGATCCATTTCTATCCGGAATATCAGAACCCTGAGGCTGTGAGAGGACTGGAAGAATACTCCTACCTCTGGCTGATCTGGGAATTTTCCCGGTCCATCCGAAAAGAATGGTCCCCAACCGTGCGCCCGCCAAAACTGGGAGGAAACACAAGAGTCGGCGTCTTTGCCACCCGCTCTCCGTTTCGTCCCAATCCGATCGGGCTCTCCAGCGTGCAACTGACAGGCATTACTCTGGATCCTCAGGAAGGCCCGGTCATTCATATTCAAGGCGCCGATCTTTTAGATGGAACTCCGATCTACGATATCAAGCCCTACATCCCCTATGCCGACAGCCACCCAGAAGCCCGGGGAAGCTTCGCCACGGCGCACAGCGACGACTACCTTCAGGTACAATTCCCGCCGGAACTCCTGAACAAAGTTCCGCAATCAAAACAAAAACCTTTGATCCAGATCCTGGCTCTTGATCCACGCCCCGTCTACCAGCAGGATCCCGAAAGAATCTACGGCTTCCCCTTCGCCGGCCTGGAAATCAAATTTCGCGTAGAAGAAGAAACCCTGTATGTATGCGAGGTCAACAAAGAGGAGAGAAAATAATGGAAGAAATCATAAGAAAATACTTTGCCTGCTGGCTGAACAAAGACGAAAAACCACTGACCGATATATTTGCAGAAGATATCATCTACAGCGAGTGCTACGGTCCCGAGTACCACGGAATCCGGCAGATCCAACAGTGGTTCCACGACTGGAACCAAAAAGGAACCGTACAGAAATGGGATGTCAAACAAAGCTACATCAGCCGGAACACAGCAATTATCGAATGGTATTTCCAGTGTAACTACTGCAACACCCCGGGAGCATTTGACGGCGTAACCATCGCACAGTTCGATGAAAACAACAAAATATACAACCTCAAAGAATTCCAGTCCAAATGCGACCGCGAATATCCCTACGAACCAGTCTAACAAGATACTGGAACATTTGAAAATCAACACTTTAAAAAGTTGAAAAGCTGACCACGATATACGGTTAAACGATCCGGAGACATATATGAAAAATCAGCCAATACCCAGAAGTGGAAAGGCGGACACGGCGGGACAGACAGCCTTTTGCTGGTGCTTTTAGCAAAGATGAGATCCAGTCCTTAGAAGAACTTGACAGTGAGCGGCTCTCCGCGAACTGGCATAATAGTTCTTCTTAGGACTTAGCTCAGCTTGGCGTTGCCAGCGGTTGTCTGACCTTACCGGGTCAGTGCGGGCTTTCGTCTGTGCAGCCAGTCTTTCGTCCGTGCAGCCAGTCTTTTCAGACTTTCGTCCATGCAGGCAATATCTCACTTTACCAATTCCTGCCTTTCATCAAACCAAACCCGATCCCCTTCATTAATATCTCTGTCATACAACATCTGATCCCTCTGCCGAACGATTTTTACATCCCCATCCTCGTCCTCCAGCCGAACCACTGCCATCACCGGATCTCCCTCTTTCCGCTCCTCGCAGCCAAACTCCACATCTTCCTCTATCCGTAACACTCTATAATTCATAATCCGTATTTTCCCTATATTAAAACCCTTAACTATTTATTATTCATATGCTATAATATCACGCCCCCAACCCCTTTACAAGAAAGAATCCAAACACATCAAACCACAACTATGAGAAACACGCTTTGCGAGTTTCTCAAGTTATCGCGGCAGTCGCCAAGGTTTCATGCTAGCATGGACTTTGGCTCGTTGCTCGCGTAAAAAAAATACGAACCATACCGCTTACTTTCAAACGATACACTTCGCACTTCTCTTCTTAGCATTAATCTTATATAAACGTAACTGTTCAGTACCTTCACAGTTACGTGCCAAAATGCCATCACCTTCGGTGATGGCATTTTGGCTTGTATGTCTCGGGATTTTGACATATTCA
>ERZ506887.428-NODE-428-length-24938-cov-4.277539_pt1 | contig 24938 bp, 15 predicted proteins | sample MGYA00512905_ERZ506887 | MGnify/ENA metagenome assembly ERZ506887 | reverse complement strand
TTGGAACTTTTCTTAACTTAAGACCAAAAGCCATGTTATCATATACTGTCATATGTGGATATAATGCGTAGTTCTGGAATACCATGGCGATATCTCTGTCCTTAGGTTCCACATCGTTTACCACTCTGTCACCGATCTTTAATTCACCTGAGCTGATGTCTTCCAGTCCTGCAATCATACGAAGTGTTGTAGATTTACCACATCCTGATGGCCCTACAAAGATGATAAATTCCTTATCTTCAATTTCAAGATTAAAATCTTTTACTGCTTCAAATCCATTTGGATATACTTTACAAATATTTTTTAATGATAAACTTGCCATTAATTCTTCCTCCTAATATTATTTTATACTTTTCAAGCTGTTCTAAGTATAAACCATTCTGTCCATTTCGAAAATACCACAATTCCACAAATATTTTGGAAATGCTTTGGTAACAATGATAAAGCCCCGTCATTCTGCTGAAGAAAAACAAGGGTTTGTATGCATATTGACGGAATACGTTTTCTTTTTCTGCAAATCACTGCCCAGGTCTATATCGTTTCTTCATCCTCTGTCCCAGTTGTATAAACCCTGAAAATTTTTACATATATATATGACATTACATATACAAACGCTGATTCCCCAAATAGTATCAATATTGGAAGATACTCATAATTCACGATCATATAAATGCATGCATACGCCTGTATAAAAAAAACTACAGCCAGTATCATGGTGTACGGCAAGTGCCTTATGCTCATAAGCACAGCATTTTTAAAATATTCTTTGATAGTGTTTTCAAATTTTGCAATCAAAGGAAAAATATACAGTACTACAAACAAAAGAACCAGACCCGCCAAAATGATAACAGTGAACATAGGATATCTCAACTGGCTGTCCCACTGACACATAATATAATAATCCGTTCCCAAAACAATCATAACTGCCAGCAATATGACCCATATAATAGTGGACTGTTTAAAATTTCTTCTCAGGGACTTCATATATTCCCGAAAAATATAACTTTCTTCATTCTTGACCATTTTCAGAGTAACCGAAAAAAGTGCCGTAGTGGCTGCTCCCACCGTCACTACAGGCACACAACAAATGAGCCAAAGTACATTTAGTATTGCCAAGTCTGCTATTCGGCTCAGAGCCTTCATAATGCTGCCTTCCGGATTAAAAAAATTTCCCATATCTTTCCCTACTTCGCTATTTATTTGCTTTATTATATTACAATTATATACAAAAATCAATTCATTCCCCAAGGGACTCTACAACTTCCGATTCCTCTGGTGCAATTGGGAATGTTACTGTTACACGGAATAAGTCGCCGTCTAAATAAAGTTCAAATTCCCCACCCTGAAGTTCTGTCAGATTCTTGGCAATAGATAATCCCAGTCCGCTTCCTTCCGTACTTCGGGAAACATCCCCCCGGATAAAACGTTCTGTCAGCTCATCCGCATCAAAATTTAACTGGTTTTCTGATATATTTTTTAGAGAAAATACAGCTTTACCCTCTTTTGTGATCAGGTCAGCGTATACTCTTGTTCCACTCAGCGCATATTTTGCCACATTATTATACAGATTCTCAATAACTCTCCATACCCTTCTTCCATCTGCCATTACCACCACCGGTTCATTTGGAATATTTAATACCATATTGAGATTTTTTGCATCAAATTTTTCATCAAATTCTCCTGCAGTTTGATATATCAATTCTACAAGATTGATTCTTCCAATCTGGAGTTCTATATTACCGGAACTGATTTTTGAGGCTTCCACCAAGTCTTCTGTCAGATGTTTTAGCCTTTGTGCCTTATTTTCCAAGACCTCCACATAACTTTGAATTCTTTCGTTGTCTATTTTTTCCCGCTTGATCAAACCCACATAGTTAATTATGGAAGTTAATGGTGTCTTAATATCATGGGATACATTGGTGATCAGTTCTGTTTTCATACGCTCATTGCGGGTGCTTTCCTCCACTGCAAACCTTAAGCCGCTTCCGATATTATTAATACTTTTTGCCATGGTAAAATTGTCCTGGTGTAGATTTGTAGCATTAATTTTATAATCCAGATCCCCTTCCACGATTTTGCTGATACCATTTAGTATTTCATGGCGCTCCATAGCATCTTTTACAATATACACACCTGCAAATGCACTAATTATCACTGGCATTCCAACACCAACCCAAAGATTGTCATGCACAATTCCATAGGACACAAAAACCACATTTACTACCAGGTAAGTGCCATACAAAATAATGACTCTGGTGGTATTTTTCCGGTTTCGGAACACCCGCAGCAAAAAACTGCTTATCCTATACAGTACACTGTTTGACCAAAGGGTTTCTGCCTTAATTCTTCTCACCAATGTAAAGTAACCGGCAAGAAAGGAAAGATTTATAATAAACGCAGCTATTCCCAGGATCACATTATTCCACAGGCCAAATTCATAATCCACTTTCGTTCCTTGTACAATCAACATTTCAAAAAAAGCTATGGCAAACATAAGTACTGCGGCTATTTCTGTTTTTATATTATCAAACCAGCAGATACGGATTTCATCTGTATTATCAATATGACCAGACACAAAAGTAAGATAGATAAACAATGTAAAAGCAAGTACTAAACTGATGGCTCCACTGATAAAGGCAATACGGTACCAGGGCTGAATCTTCTCATATTGGGTTTTCTCTATATAAAAGTTATCTTTTGCTATAAAATTAGTATCTACTGCTGTTGCTATATAGTAATTTCCGATCATGGAATTATTCCATCTACGCATAATTTCCAAAAAGCGGTCATTTTCCAGCCTTAGATTGCTGTCGTACCCCATACTGACAGAATTCATAAAATAGTAGGTTCCATAAGAATTAAAATACTGGACAAAATCTTCCAGCTGCATATTTTCCTTTTCATTATATATCCCACGAAGCTCCAGCTCATTGGTATAAATCACATTGAAATCTGTATCTACCACAACATAGTGCAAATTGGTATTTTTTAAATTGTATTTACTTTCAAAGGTCTTGTACTGTTCAAAATCATCTTTGATCTTTACTATGGCACTTTCCAGATACTCATAAAACTGTTCTCTTTCTTCATCTGTATAAAAACGGTCTGCCAGACTGATTCCATCTACTGGAAGATAATACTCTTTTAAATATTTTAATGTCTGTACATCGTCATCTTTTATAGCTTCTGAAAGGGTCGTGGTTCTTTCAGAAATAATCCTTTCATCTTCCGAAGAATTATCATACACCTTCGTATACTGTATAACGCTTTCTGTCTGGCTCCCTTCCTCTCCATCAGCGTCTATCCGCAGATTATCATACATGAGTCCTTCTTTTCCCCATTTGATCAAATCTTCTACCCGGTAATAAATAACATCATCTGTTGCATCATAAGATGAATCTGCAAAATTTCTTTTCACATAATCTTCTACGGAAATCAATTTATCTGCATCATAGTCACCATCCGTTTCAAAAATAGAACACAAGTGCACATAATCAGATAATTCGTATATTTTATCTTCCACCAGACTTTCATAGTAACCAGACTCTACAAACTTCTTCCCTTCAAGCATATCCCCTGTACCTCTTGTGGAACCCTGATAGCTAAAGCATACGCTTAACGCCACCACAGTAATAACCACAAAAATTGTCTGTAGTATAACTGCAACAGCTTTTACTCCTTTGCTGTACTTTAAATTATGCATGAAGAAAACTCCTTTCCTATCTGCCTGCCCAATTAAATCTTTTCTATCTTATATCCAATACCCCATACTACTTTTAGGTACTTAGGTTCCTTTGGATTAATTTCAATTTTTTCCCGAATATGACGGATATGAACTGCCACTGTATTATCTGCACCTATGGCATCCTCATTCCATATACTTTCATAAATCTGGTTAATAGAAAACACCTTTCCCTGATTCTTTACAAGCAGCAGAAGAATATTGTATTCTATTGGTGTCATCTTCACAATATTTCCTTCCACCATAACTTCTTTTAAATCATCATTTATCACAAGTTCTCCTGTTTTAAAAATATTAGAGTTTTCCTCTGTAATGTTTCCAAGTTCTGTGTATCTACGAAGCTGAGACTTTACTCGTGCTACCAGTTCTAATGGATTAAAAGGCTTCGCCATATAATCGTCTGCACCTATATTGAGACCCAGAATTTTATCTGAATCTTCGGTTTTTGCCGAAAGCATAATAATAGGTATGCTGCTGCTTTCCCTGATTTTTAAAGTAGCATGAATACCATCCAGACGCGGCATCATAATATCTATGACCAGCAAATGAATCTCCTGTTCCTGCAATATCTCCATTGCCTGAATACCATCATAGGCTTTCAGTACATTATATCCCTCCTGAACAAGATAAATTTCAATTGCATCTACAATCTCCTTATCATCATCACATACTAATATGTTTAACATTTCATCACCTCATCAAAAATATACCGATTTAAAATTAATTCTACAGTTATAAAAGTTTAATTTTTCCTTAATATTCTCTTATTTTAAAAAACCGTATAAGCATAGCTTATACGGTTTTCCCCCATTCTATAAGTACGGTTTTGCCTTAGCATAACATACCTGAATAATATCCCTTCTTGTTATTATGCCACTAAAAATATTGTCGTCATCCACCACCGGAACATAATTTTGTTCCAGGGCTCTTTTTATCATATCAACCATATCTGCGGCTCCTGAAACCGGTTTTATTTGAGTCTTTCGATGTATATTTGCTACAGCAATCTCTCCTATACATTCCAGATTTAATTCTCTTCTTTCCCTTATTACCCTTAATATATCGCCTTCTGTAACAGAACCTACATAATGCCCCTGTCTGTCTATCATAGGAATTGCAGTGTAACCTGTTTCTTCCATGACCTCCATAACCTGGGATAATTTGTAATCTTCATATATATATGTAACTTCACTTTTTGGCGTAAGGAAAAACAACACGTTCACATGCCTCTCCTCCATTTCACACGCACTTTATCTGTTTTTTGCATAGCCTTGTTAAGTATACCTCTCCTTCTTTGATACGTCAAGCTATTCTAAAACAAAATCCCCCGGTCTTACTGGGGGATTTTGCATGAATTATTTAGTGATTTTCACTTTAATTGTCTTACTTACCTTTCCGTATACTTTGTTACCTGCAGAATCTTTCTTGTATGCTTTGACTCTTACATAATAAGTTGTTCCCTTGGTAAGTTTTTTCAATGTTGTACTTGTTTTCTTTGTGGTTACGGATGATGTTTTTGATTTTGAAAAACTCTTACTGGTTGAGTAGTAAATCTCATAACCTGCTGCTCCCTTTACTTTTGCATATTTCACAACAATTGCACCGGAAGAAGAATTCTTCGCACTCTTAATCGTAGCTGCTCCTGTTTTTACTTTTTCCCATTTTGCAGTTACTGTAACCTTTTTGTTGGATGTTACCTTTTTATTTAAAGTTGTAACCTTCTTGCCGTTTACATACCAGCCTTTGAATGTGTAATTCTTTCTGGTAGGTGCTTTCAGCTTTAAGCTCTGATTCTTAGCAAGGTAAGTTGGGTTCAGTCCATTATTCTTTCCACCTGCTAATTTATAAGTAACCTTGTAAGATGGTCCCGGTAATACGGTAATCTTACATTTTGCAGTTTTTCCGTCCTGTACCTTAGCCGTAATAGTTACGGTGGTCTTCTTCGTTACCTTCTTAGCTGTTACTTTACCTTTGCTGGTTACGGTTGCAACTTTTTTGTTGCTGGATGTCCAGGTTACCTTCTTATACTTGGCATTGGTTGGATTTACTGTTGCAGTTAAAGTAATGCTTGCTCTGTAACCCAATGTAGCCTTCTTTCCATTTAACTTAATGGATTTCACTTTTACATAAGAAGGTGCTGCCGTCGGTGCCTTGGTAGGTACCTTAGTAGGTGCTGCTGTTGGCGCCTTCGTAGGTGTCACTGTTGGTACACTAGTAGCTGTCGGCTCTGCAGTTGGTGTATCCGGTGTAATTATCTTTGTTGGCTGCGGTGTTGCCGTTGGTTCCGGTGTTGCTGTTGCTGTCGGTGTTGCTGTTGCCGTTGGTTTCGGTGTTGCTGTTGCTGTCGGCTCTGGTGTTGTCGTTGGTTCCGCTTTTACAGTTACTGTAAACTGTTCTGTATAAATATCTGCTGTTACAGCAATAGTATAGGTACCTGCTTTATTTGCATTATACGCACTTGAATCTACTTCATAAGCATCTTCTGAAAGTGGTGCCTTATCATTTCCATAAATACCTGTTACCGTCAGGTTAGTTAAATCAAGTTCTTCACCAATCTCGTAAGTTGTCTTCGTTGGCGCTACCACATCAATGCCTGTCATGGTCTTGCCTTTTGCAACAATAGCTGTACCGCCATCTTCCATTGCAGGAATTGTTATCTCCACTTTACCGCTTGTTACAGGCAGAGTTGCTCCTGAATAAAGATCCATCATACTGCTCTGTTCTGCATCTGTTGCAGAATACTGGCTTAAGTCAATCGCTACTGTCTTTGCATTGTCTGTTGTGTTAAATGCCAGATATACTGTTTCTCCATTGTACTCTCTTACAACTACCTCATAGCCATAACCGTCTCCACCTAATACATTGGTTCTGGTTCCTTTAGATAATACATTTGAGTAAAGAGAACGTGCTACTAATAATTTCTTATAATGAGCCAGCATATCTTTCTGATGACTTTCTAAATCGCCAAACTGCATATCATAACGGTTGTTTTCGTATACACCAAATGCATTTGGTCCAGAAAGTGCTACTTCTTCACCATAGTAAATAATTGGCTGTCCTTTAGCAGTAATCTGTAATGATGCTGCCAGTTTCGCTTTTCCATAGTCATAACCTACAGAATATAAGAATCCGTCTTCATCATGGCTGCTTAAGAACTGTCCCATGCTGAGGCTGCTGCTCAAGGATTCATTACGTGCTTCTAATACTTTTTCAGCGGCTTCAATGTTTCCGTTTACAAATTTTGCTGCAATGTCTTTAAAACCAAAGTCAAGTAAAGAATCCATCTGTCCGTTGCCTAAGTAATTTGCTGTGCTGTTGTACGCTGCTCCCCAATATTCACCGATCATCTTAAAGTATGGGTTTACTTCTGCTAAAGATGTTTTTAACTGGCTAAATGTTTCATGATCTACATGTTTTGTTGTGTCCACACGGAAATAGTCAATGCTGTTTCCATTAGCTGTAGTATGGCTTGCCCATGCTGTCTGCCATGCAATTAATTTAGCACGTACATCCTGATCTTCTGTCTTGAAATCTGGAAGTCCGTCTAATTCCATTGTAAGATCATCAGAACCAACTTCAGCAGTTGTACGAAGCATACCACTGAAATTATCGTTTTGATTTGTGTTATATCCGGCATGGTTTACAACAATATCCACCATTACCTTAATCCCACGTTTGTGTGCTTCATCTAATAATGTATCTAAATCTTCTGTTGTTCCTAAATGTTCATCAAGCTTTGTAAAATCTTTTGCCCAGTATCCTGTATAAGCTGCCTGGTTCAATTCTTCATTTACAATATTTTCAATGTTATCCACGATCGGAGTGATCCAAATGGTGTTAATACCTAACTGCTGAAGATATCCCAGTTTAGATGTAACACCAGCAAGGTCACCACCATGATAGGATTCTGCCATTTTAGTATTGTATTCATTACCACCATTGTTGGATGAGTCTCCATCTGCAAAACGGTCTGTTAACAGGAAGTAGACTCTTGCTTCATCCCAGGATGCATCTGTAGATGTCTTGCCTGTTACCTTAATAGTTGCTGTTGTCTGTGTTGAGTTTCCATAAAGGTCTGTTACAGTAATTGAAACCTCATATGTTCCACTCTGGATGCTGCTGTCTATGTAGAGTACACCTTTGTTTGTAACAGTACTGAAATCTACAGTCATTGCTTTACCTGCAATATTTGTCAAGTCTGCACGAATTTTGCTTAACTCTACAGTCTTACCTGTTGCTTTGTTGACAGCCTTTACTGTTACAACAGGATTCTGATCATAATTTACTTCTTCTGGTGATACAGAAGTAGTAATTTCTAATTCTGCCTTTTCGTAATGCTTCACACCAGATGGATTGTACTGGTCTTCTACTTCTTCCCCATCAATCACAAAATGATAATTGTAATCGCCGTCTTCAATGTTCTGGAATTTATATGTAAATAATTCATCCTCTGCATTATATTCCATGTCGTATTCTGTACCGTTGATTACTACCTTTGCTTCCTTAATTGTGTCCATGGTTCCATTATAGAATTTATCATCATCACGGTAGCAGAATACAATACCATTGTCATAGTATGTCTGTCCTGATGGTAATACATATGGTTCTTCCACACCTTCACCACCACGAACTTTTGTGTATCTGTCTCCTTCATTCATGGCTATAGTTCTATCGCCATATTCACGGTCTGTGTTCTGGTCTGGTCCCCAGTAACCCAGTAATCTTACAATATATCCAAAGGAAGTTGTTGCTTTATCTGCATTAATATATGCAACATATTTTGGATTAGCTGTTGTTCCCTGGTTGATCAGGTTATAGCTTGTAACATAGCTTGCATTGCCCCATGTATAAATATCAGATATACCTGTGTATTTAGAGCCTGATTTATACTTATATTCATAAATCAACGCACGCTGTGTATAGTAGAATTTCTGTGTTTTCTGTTTTGCTACACCGTCTACTTTGTAGTCAAGAACTACTTCATAATATCCTGTATCTGCTGTATTATCTACTGTTAACAGACCATCTTCTGCCATATTAAATCCTGGTTTTTCAGATTTCAAGGAAAATTTCATGGTTCCTTTATCTGCTGTACCAACTGCTGAATACTGAAATTTACCTGCTCCAGCAGCGTTTGTTCCCTTAATCGTGAAGCCTGGCATTACTACGATAGAGTTGCCTGCTCCTTCTTCCCCTTCTTCTACTACATTTTCATTGAGAACATCTGCAAAGTATCCTTTGTTTGCAATTGTCTGTCCTGCAATTGGTGTTACTTTAAATTTATACTGATATTCTCCTGGTTCAACATCTTTTAATGTTACGGTATAACATCCCTCTTCGCTGTTATAAGTTAAATTCTTTCCGTTATCCCATCCATCTTCACCTACTACGGTACCCATTAAGGTTACGGTTTTTATATTCTTTGCCTGTAATCCATAATTGGTTGGTGTAAAGTTGAAAGTAATAGTTTCATTTGCAGCATCAATTATCGGGCTTGCCTCACCTGTATAGTTTGCCGGCATTGTATACACAGAATTTCCCTGTGCATCTACTTCTTCATTTTTTGGATCTGTTACATCTTCGCCATCTACCAGGAATTTATATGAATATTCTTTTCCCGCTACAAGACTCTCTGTGATGCTCCATAATCCATTGTCACTCTTAGTCATTGTCTGAGCTTCTGCGTACCAGTTTGTACCATACATGCTTCCTGCAAGTTTTACTTCATCTGCATTCGGTGCAAAATAGTTAAATGTTACTGATTTTTTATCGTCACTTAATGCGGGACTTTCATAGCTTGGCTCCGCAATTTTCTGAGCTGGTGTAAAGGTTGTTGTGCCATCATCTTCTTTCGAAACAAAGTTGTAAGCATCATTTACTGTTTCCTTATCACCAATCTGAATCTTGTATTCATATTTTGTATCTGCCATTGCATCAGTAATTACTGCTGCGTATAGATTTTCTGCATCTTCTACTGCTTTAAATGTCTGTGTTTTGTAGTTATCAGCAGTTCCTGCCACACGGTATAATACCTGACTGCTGGCACTTAAAGTTCCTTCGCATGGATAATAGATAGTTACTGTTCCATTTCCAATTTCCGGATTACGAACTACTACCGGATTCTGTTTGTATGTAGTGGTGTTTGCAGGATCCCCAACATATGTATTTAATCCAGTGTATATACCATAGCGATAAAGTCCACCCTTAGTTGGTACGTTTACTGTAGTTGTAAATACTGCAGTACCAGCTTCTGTATCTTCACTTCTGTCCATGGTAATTTCATCTACTTCCCAGGAAGTGAAAGTTCCACGTACATGTGCAGATGCTGTAGTACTGTTTGCTTCTAATGTAAAAGTTACTGTTCCATCCTCATTATATTTCGGGCTTTCTGTCTTTTCTTCTTCTTTTGGAACTACAATATCGTGCGCATTTGTAGAAACGATATCCACACCTTTTGCATTTACCCCAAAGTAGATATCAGAATTTGTGCTTGCATCGTTTACAATTGCCAGCCTATCTGTATCAAAATATTTTACCTGATTTCCATTTTCAGCATCTACAATCTGTAAACCGTCTAATACTCCAAGAATGGTAAGCTGTACAGAATACCATTTATACTTTCCGTCTTCTGTAGTCTTTTCTTCTTTCATCTTTGGTCTGCTGTTATCACTGCCAGTCCAGCCCAGAACTGTAGCTGTCCCATCATTCCCTGATACAGTAACAAACTGTGTTTTCCATGCATCTACCACCGGGTTCTGCCAGCTATATGTATTTAAGAAATGAAGGGTTACTGTTTTTGTTTCTGCCTGTAATGATGTATTTCCTTCTCTGTCTGCATACCATCCGTTTTTTGATGATAAATAATAAACAGAGCTTCCTGTAGGAAGTGAATTGATTGCTGCTAAAACCTTGTTGTCTGTTTCATTGGTTCTATCCAGCTTTATTAAATTCTTTTTTTCTGTTGCCCCATCTTCCCATACTGTAGATGGCCCATCAAGAATCTGAAGTCCCATCCAGTTATCGCTGGTTACATCTACATAGTAGAAATTAGTTCCACTCTCCTTAACAAGGGATGGCTTTTGCTGCCAGACCAGATTATTCTGATCCGTAGTTCTGTCATCATCCTTCCATCCAAAAACATCTGTCAATGCTCCCCCCTGTACTGTTGCACCGGTATCCCATACATTGATTACCGGAGTTGCCCAATTATCTGAATTTTCAAAATAAATTCTAATGGTTGGTTTTGTACTGTCTGCCGCCTGTGCGGTCAAAGTAAAATCAGCCGGTGCCAAACCAATGATCATAGCCATGATCATAAGCCAGCTAATCACTTTTTTCATAATTCCCTGCCCAAAATGGGACTTTTTGAATTCGCTCATGCTTTGTAACTCCCTTTCCTTTTAATTTTTTGCATTTTGGCATAATTGCCTGCCAAATAGTTCCTTGAGCTTCCTCTAGTATAATATACTTTGTTAAAGTTATGCAATACTTCCGTAAAATTTTGCAACATTTTTGACTATATGCACAATTATGACCTTTATGATTTGTGTAAATTTTTGGTAATCTTTTATTGCTTGTATGCATAACATCCAGCAACAAATTTGCTTAATAAGCTATATTTACCACAAGACTGTAAACATTACCTTCCTGCTCCTTATCCATGTAAAAAATCCCCCGGTTTTACCAGGGGATTTTAACTAACCTTATTATATCAGTATGATATATTATTTTTTAATTGTAACCTTTACAACCTTACTGTAAGAACCATATACCTTATTTCCAGCAGAATCTAATTTGTAGGCTCTGACTTTTACATAGTATGTTTTGTTCTTTGTCAGCTTACTGATTGTCTTTGTAGTCTTAGTTGTAGTTACAGTCTTAACAGACTTTTTAAACTTCTTATCAGTTGTATACTTAATCTCGTATCCCTTTGCTCCACTAACTTTCTTCTTAAGGGTTACTTTCATCTTCTTGCCTGATGCATTGGTTACTGACTTCACAGTTACCTTGGCAGGCTTCTTCACTTTTGTCCACTTAGCATACAAGGTTACATTTGCTTTTGTAGACGCTTTAATTGTTGTAACTTTTGTCTTAAACTTGCTGTCTGTATACCATCCGCTGAATGTATAACCCTTTCTGGTAGGATTTTTCAGTTTAATATCTTTTGTGGAGTATGTTGCAGGGTTGGACTTATTGTTGGTACCCTTGTTCATAACATACTTGATCGTATATGTTGTTACTGCAGGTGCTTTGGTAGGTGCTACTGTAGGTTCTTTACCCGGAGCCGATGTTGGAACAACAGACTTTTCATTAACCTTAATTTGGAAAGAAGCTTTATATATCTTCTTATCAGTATCTGCTGCGTATACCTTAACAGTATATGTACCTGCTTTTCCTAAGTTCACATTATCACAATCCACTTCGTAGTCTCCGGCAGCGATAGGAAGCTTTAAGCCACCTTCATAAATACCGATTACGGAAAGGTTTGCTAAACTTAATGTTTCTCCTACTGTGTAAGTTGTCTTAGTAGGTTCTACTACTTCAATGCCTGTTAATTTCTTAGTTTCACCAGCACCAAGAATTGCTGTACCACCATTATTCATGGATGGGATTGTGATTTCTACTGTATTGCCCTCTACTGCATATTCTTTTCCAGAATATACATCTGTCATTGTCTTGATCACTGTTGGTGTATCTGCAGTTACAGTCTGTACAGTATCTAATGTAACTGTTACGGTTTTTGCCTTATCTGTAGTATTTAATGCTACATATACTGCATCTGCTCCTTCGCCTCGTTTGAATACCAGATAACCATCTGCGTCACCACCAGCTACCTTTGTACGGGTACCAGTTGCAAATACTTCTGAATACATTTCTCTGGCTGCCAATAACTTCTTGTAATGAGTAAGCATTGACTGCTGTTCTTCTGTCAGATCATCAAATATCATGTCATAACGGTTGTTGTCCTTTACACCAAATGCATTTGGACCAGAAAGGCCAATTTCTTCACCGTAGTAAATTACTGGAATACCTTTCGCTGTCATCTGTAAGGAAGCAGCAAGTTTGCCCTTAGCTAAATCATATCCCTGAGAATATACAAATCCATCCTCATCATGGCTGCTTAAGAACTGTCCCATTGTTACACTGCTTGTTAATGCACTGTTACGTGTCTCTAAGCTTGCTTCTGCACTATCAATATTGCCATTTACTAAACTGCCTGCAATAGACTTAAAATCAAAGTCAAGTTCTGCATCCATTTCACCATTTCCAAGATAATCACCTGTATTGTTATAACTTGCTCCGTAGAACTCACCGATCATCTTAAAGTATGGATTTACTTCTGCTAATGCTGTCTTTAATTCTGACCATGTTTCATGTTCCACATGTTTTACTGTGTCTACACGGAAATAATCAATGCTGTTACCAGCTGCTGTTGTATGGCTGGCCCATGCTGTCTGCCATGCAATTAACTTGTCACGAACTTCCTGCACTTCTGTCTTAAAGTCTGGAAGATTTGAATTAGAACCACCATGTAAGAAATCGTTTCCTACTTCATCTCCAGTACGAAGCATTCCATCAAAGTTTTCCAATCCTGTGCCATCTGGTCTTGCATATCCGGAATGGTTTACAACAATGTCTACCATAACCTTGATACCATGCTTATGAGCTTCGTCTAATAATTCATCTAAGTCCTCTGTTGTTCCTAAATGTTCATCTAGCTTTGTAAAGTCCTGAGCCCAGTATCCATGATATCCAGTCTGAGTTAAGTCTTCGTTTACAATCCAGTCTATATTATCTACGATTGGTGTAATCCAGATTGTGTTGATTCCTAATTCCTGTAAATAGGAAAGCTTTTCTGTAATACCCTTTAAGTCACCACCGTGGTAAGACTCAGCTTTCTCTGGTGCGTAACCTGTTGCCAGTGTTCCATTGTTTGTTGGGTCTCCATCATTGAAACGGTCTGTTACAATAAAGTATACTCTTGCTTCATCCCATGACTTATCTGTAGTATCTTTCTCAACAACAGTTAACGGGATAAATGTGGAAATTGTATTTCCATATGTATCTGCCATTGATACAGGCACCTGATAATAACCAGCAGCTACGCTTCTATCAATATAAAGCACACCCTTGTTGGTTACTGTACTAAACTGTACCTTTGCTGAGTTGCCACCCGAAATAGGCGCTAAATCAACTTCAATTTTACTTAACTGGATTTCTTCTCCCGTTTCTTTATTTCGAACGGTAAATCCAACAGGTGGATTCTGATCATAATTTGCTACAATAGAATTTGATGTGCTGTCATACATTGTGCTTTTATAACTAACAGCCACTGTACTTGCATCATTCTTTTCGTAGTGCATTACACCTGTCTCATTATACTGGTCTTCTACCCTTTCGCCATCTACCAAGAAGTAGTAGCTGTAATCGCCAGTTTCCATATTTGTCATATGGTATGTAAATAATTCATCCTCTTCGCTGTATTCCATGTCGTAAGTCTGATCATTTACAACAACCTTTACTTCACCGATGGTATTCATTGTTCCATCATGGAATTTCTGATCGTCACGATATTTAAATACAATACCGTTGTCATAGCTGGTCTTACCGGATGCACATACGTATGGCTGTGCAATACCGTCGCCACCCTTATATTTTGTATATTTTTCACCCTGATTTACATAAATTGTTCTGTCGGAGAATTCTCTGTCTCCGTCACCCCAGGAACCATATAAACGAACAATGTAACCAAAGCTTTCGATATCCTTATCCAATGTTATATATGCAGCATATTTTGGAGCTGTTTCTGTTCCAATATTACGTACCTTAAAACTTGTGCCTGTTGCTGCATTGTTCCATGTATAAATATCTGTCTGACCCTTATACTGTTCATTTGCCCCATATTCATATTCATAAATAATTGCACTCTCTGTGTAGTAATACTGACATGTAGAAACTTTTTCCTCTCCATCCACAGTATAGTCCAAACGTACCTTAAAATAACCTGTGGTTGCAGTATTGTCTACAGTTAAAGTTCCATCTTCTGCCATTGCAAAGCCTGCTTTATCCTCTACCAGTGAGAACTTTTCACTTCCTGCATCTGCTTTCTTTGCATCACCTAACACCTTTGTGGAAAATTTGTAGCTGCCTGCTCCTGCAATATGATCTCCATCGGCAATTACACCCGGAACTGTTAAAATAGAGTTATCCGTTCCATCTGGATTTCTGTTATCTGTTAACCATGTAGCATTGTTTGCCTTAAACTTATATTCATACTGTCCGGCTGGTACATTCTTAATAGTAATTGTAAAATTACCGTCTTTGTTCTTATTCATTGCCAGACCTGTATTCCAGTCACATGCTGTCTTAGTTCCATCTTCATCTACATAAGTAATGCCTTCCAGACCCATTAAACTAACGCTGTCTGCTTTTTCTACTTTATCTGCATAGTCTTTTGCATAGTATGTAAAAGTTACATCTCCTGTTTCAGCATCTACCTGTGGTTCGATTGTTCCAAAAGTAAACGCAGAGTTTCCATCTACCTGATTTTCGTTCTTTGGATCTGTGATCCATGCTCCATCTACCACATACTTATACTGATAGGAACCAAAGGATAACTGTAAGGTTTTTGTAAATAAACCTGTTTCCTCGTTCTTTTCCATAGCATTTGCTTCTGTATTTGCCCATCCGTTCATGCTTCCCGCTAATATAACCTGCTTAGCTGCCGGATTCCAGTAATTGAATGTTACAGTTCCGTTTTCTTCATCAAGAACTAATGCTTCATATTCTGGTTCTTCAACATATTTTGTAAATGTAAATGCACTTTCATCTGTAAAGTTAAATGGGTCAGCTGCTGCTTCCTCTTCTCCCACCTGTACTAAGTATTCATAGTCGCCTGGTTCAATATCAGCGATTTCAGCAACATATAAATTATCATATCCTTCCGCTGCCTTAAATGCTGCTTCTGTATATTCTCCAGTACTTCCCTTGGCTTTGTATAATACCTTTCCTGTTACTGCTTCTGCTGATGGATAATAGATACATATCTTTCCATTATCAGCAACAGGATTTGCTACAAATACCGGATTTCCATTGGAAATCTTTGTAGTATTTAATGGGTCACCTGCCCAGTTTTCTGCAGAACCTGTTACCATTCCGTAATCATAGATTCCTGGTTCTTCTGGAACTTTATAGGTCTTTGTAAATCCATAGCTTGTAGCATCCATTGCATCTGTTACCTGCCATGCATTGTTAAAGGAACCTTTAATACCTGCGGAAACTGCCTTTGTAACAATATTAAAAGTAATTGTCTTGGTTTCTTTATCGTATACCGGACTAATCACATCTTCTTCCGGTGTATCCGGAGATATTGGTTTTTCCGGACTAACTACCGTCTTAGACACCACATTTACCACTGCTGTATGAGCTTCATCTGCCGGGTCAATAGTTACAGTAACATCGCTGACTGCCTCTACTTCAAATTCATAGTTTCCTCCAGCACCTGTACCTCCCCATGCTTTATCCCATGCAAAAGTTTCCGGATCCTGTAATACCTTAATGCTGTGACTTCCCGGTTCTACATCTTCAATTGTAATACTGTATGTACCATCTTCATTTTTTGCTAACATTGCATCTTCTGATGCTGTTGCATTCCAGCCAATTGGAGAAATAGTACCTACTAAGTAATATTCCTCTTTTGCTTCAACTTCTTTTAATTCGTTTTCTCCATTTTTATCAAGATACCAAGTACCATCAATAAAATACAAATCTGTTGGTGCAGCTTCATTGTAGCTTGCCATAGCTGGGTTATATCCCTGCTTCACCTGGGTTGGATCATCTAAATCCAAAAACTGAAAGCCTTCTGGTGCTCCAGTAATTGTAATCTTGTACCAGCCATCTTCTTCCGCGATCATAGGTGTAGCCTTAGCTCCTCCCCAGCCCGGTACTTCTTCTTCCTCTCCGTCACCAATTAAGGTAACGTCTCCAACCTGCCATGCCTGAACAGCTGGTCTTGTCCATTCTGTTGTCTGGTAATGAACGGTAATATTCAAATTACCTGCGGCTTTTGCCACGATTGAAAAATCATTTGGCACTAATCCAATCATCATTGCCAGCACTAAAAGCCAGCTGATTACTTTTCTCGCAATTGTTTTCCCATGGAGAGAATTCTTTGCTTCATTCATAACCTTTTCCTTCCTTTCCCTTTCCTAACTGCTTGTAGTAAATATTACTACATTCTGCTTTTTCAGCTCTTTCTAGTATAATGCATTTTGTTCAAAATATTCAAGGCTTTAAAATACTTTTAATGCACTTTATACAAAGTGTACATTTTTCACCAATTAATTTGTACACAATTTTCCCACACTTTCTAATTACAGGAAAATGTGTTTGTGAATTTAAACAAAAAAGGAATTACTTTTTCGGTAATTCCTTTTTCTTCCTTCTTAATTCCTTAAAAAAACTGCTTAACATACTGCTGCATTCTTCCTGAAGTACACCTGTGACTGTTTCAATCTGATGGTTAAACTGTTCCATATGAAACATGTCCAAGACGGAACCTGCACAGCCTGCCTTGGCATTCATGCTGCCAATGACCACCTTAGAAATTCTGGATTGAACCAACGCACCTGCGCACATTTGACAAGGCTCTAAGGTAACATACATCGTACACCCCTCTAAGCGCCAGTCACCCATTACCTTACTGGCTCTTTTAATTGCTGTCATCTCTGCATGTGCCAAAGTATTTTTATCCGTATTCCTTCGATTATATCCTCTGGCAATAATTTTATCTTCATAGACGATCACACAGCCAATAGGAACTTCCCATAGACGATAGGCTTTTTTTGCCTGACGGATCGCCTCCCTCATATATCTTTCTTCTGTTGTCATGTATTTCCTCTCCATATGATTCTATTTTTCTATATGGGTTCTTTCAAGATCGTCGACCGAACCGGTTATGATGTCTTTCAGATATGAGGTTGATTGTATCATTTTTATTTTTATGTGTCAAGGAAGTGCTGCCGGCTTGTAAGGCATGTCTTGCAAGGCAAAAAATTTTATTCTATAATTGTTTTAAAAAATCACACTGATCTGACAGGAGTAAAACCCATGAACATTGCAGGACTACTAAAAACAACCTTATTGGATTATCCGGAACATGTTGCAGCCACCGTTTTCTTAGGGGGCTGCAACATGCTCTGTCCTTTTTGCCATAATGCAGAGTTGATAGGGAATCCGGAAGAATTATATACAAAAGAGAGTTTTTTTCAATTTCTAAAAAAGAGAAAAGGTATTTTGGATGGTGTGTGTATCAGCGGCGGAGAGCCTACGATCCACTCAACGTTGCCTGATTTTATTATACAGATCAAAGCCTTAGGATATCTGGTGAAATTAGATACCAATGGCACCAATTCCGCCATGCTTCGCCAATTAATCCACGAAAACAAAATTGATTATGTTGCCATGGATGTAAAATCAGGAATTTCTTCTTATTCTATGTGCTGTGGGTGCCGTGTTTCTATGGATTCTATTTTAGAATCCATTGCTATCTTAAAAGAACACCGAATTCCCTATGAATTCCGCACTACAGTGGTAAATGAACTTCACGGGCAAAAAGATATGATAGAGATAGGAAAAATGCTGCAGGGTGCATCCAAATACTTCCTGCAAAGTTTTGTTCCGTCCCCGCAGGTGCCTGTAGACTGTTTTCACGCTCCGTCCACGGAACAATTAAAGGAATATCAGCATATACTGAAAGAATTTGTTCCCAACACATTTATCCGCGGCGAATAATTTCATTCGTTTATTCTAACTCCACAGAACGAATATAATAACCAAACTCTCCCTGACGAAGCTTTCCGCTTCTGGACATCTGAAAGTTGGAAAAGCCAAACATTCCTGCCATCATTTTTTCTCTTGGGTGGAACACACCGGGGATTCCGATGAAAAACGTATTTTCTTTGATATTCCTTCCTAAAATTATATATCTGTAACTGCAATAGCCATGAAGAAGAAAACTGTTATTTGCAAGTATCCAATACTTCTTTTCCAAATTTGAAATATCCTTTGGCTCAATTTTTATTACTTCCACATTATCTAAATACTCAAAAGGATTTACCACCGGATATTCCCGCAGCATTTCTTTCCATTGCCTCAATCCACAGGACTTCTGATTTTCAGAAAAGTTATCCACAGAAAAGTCTAATTCTCCACAGGCACAGGATTGTTCTTCTAAAACAGTTTCTGCCGCCTGTACCATTCCTTCTTCTTCCTGAACTACTTCTGCTCTTTCTTCCTCTTCTGTTTCATATAGCTCCTCAGACTGGTCAAACGTTTCATCTGATTCAACAGATTCAACATTTCCTTCTGTGATAAACTCCGGCTCTGATGACTGTTCTGATTCTTGTTCCAATTCTTCTGGCAGCTGTGGTTCTTCCACAATTTCAGGTTCAACTTCATCTCTATGGCTTTCATTTTCTTCCCCCAAAAAGGGCGGCTCCTCCACTTCACCGGAAAAAACTTTAAAATAAGATGTATCCACCTTTGTGTTATCCCATGTACTTGCCATAGCATTATCCTCATCCTCATTTAAAGTCAGATAGATACCTTGCAAATCTTCCAGACTTTTTGCACTATTTCCCATATTGCTGCGGTCTGTTATAATACGCACATCTCCCATGCCATTTTTAATTGCAAAGGTTCCAAGATAAATTCCCACCAGCAGCCCCTTATCTTCGTAAAACCCGTATACATTGCTCTGGGCCGCAGACATTGGATAGGCTCCTTTAATATGAATTTCCATACGGCAGGTTTCTCCTCTGGCTTCTATCTTTGCAAATCCTGTATTTTTAAGTTTTTCTGCTCCCTGGTAACTATAAATATAAGACATAAAACGTCTAAACTCGGACATAAAAATACCTCTGTCTGTTTTTATAAAATATATACAGAGAGAGGTATTTTTATGACTTTTAATTCATGGCAATAGAAATCAGGCTATGCACTCCTTTATTGTCCATTATGAAGCTGCCACAGCAAGTCACTGAGCTGTCCAAACTGCTGTAAATCCAGTGCCTCACCGCGAATGGTTTGGGATAAGCCCATTTTTTCTAAAGTAGAAGCAATTTCTTCTTTTGTAAAATTTAGTTCCGGAGAATTATTTAATCCATTTACCAGTGTCTTTCTACGCTGATTAAAGGATGCCCGAATAAGACGGAACATTAGCTTTTCGTCCTTCACTACCACTGGCGGGTGTTCATGTCTGGTAAGGCGGATCACTGCCGAACCAACATTTGGCCTTGGCATAAAACAGTTGGGCGGCACATTGGCAACAATCTCTGGTTTTGCATAATACTGCACTGCAAGAGACAAGGCACCATAATCCTTGGTTCCGGGACCTACCTGCATTCGGTCTGCCACTTCCTTCTGTACCATTACTGTAATACTGTGGATTGGCACATGGCTTTCGAATAATCCCATAATAATCGGTGTAGTGATATAATATGGAAGATTTGCAACTACCTTAATAGGCTTTCCATGGTTTTCTTCTTCTGCCAAAGCCCCAATATCCACCTTTAGTATATCTTCATTAATAATTTTTACATTATCGTATTCCTTCAAAGTATCTGCCAGAATTGGGATTAATGCCTTGTCAATCTCAACTGCCACTACTTTTCTGGCGTTTTCTGCCAGATACTGAGTCATGGTTCCGATACCGGGACCAATTTCCAATACACAATCCTCTTTATTTACATCTGCGGAAGCAATAATCTTGTCCAGCACATGAGTATCAATCAAAAAATTTTGTCCAAACTTCTTTTGAAAATTAAATTTATACTTTTGCAGTACCTCTATGGTATTCTGCGGATTTCCCAGTGTAGCCATAGCTTCTCCTTTCAGCTATTTGATTCTATACAATCTGCATGCATTTTCATAAGTAACACGTTCTATTTCTTCTCTTGCAATCCCTTTGATTTCTGCCAGCATATCTGCTACATAAGTCAAATTCAGAGAAGAATTTCTCTTTCCTCTGTTGGGCACAGGTGCCAGATACGGACAGTCTGTTTCTAAAACAATCTGATTTAAGGGTACATACTCTGCCACCTCTTTTAATTTTTTTGCATTATGAAAGGTCAAAACTCCACCAATACCGATATAGAATCCATGGTTCAGGTATTCTCTTGCCATTTCCACGGAATAAGAAAAACAATGGATCACCCCGCCTTGATCCCACGGTTTTTCTGCTTTCATAATATCCAGCGTATCCGCTGCCGCATCGCGGCTGTGAATGATCACTGGCTTATTTTTTTCCACGGCTGTATTCAGTTGTCTTACAAACCATTTTTTCTGAATATCCCGGGAGGGCGTATCCCAGTAGTAGTCCAGACCGATTTCTCCCACTGCCACTACTTTCTCTTTGTCCATCAATTTGCAGAGTTCTAAATAATTTTCCTCATTTAACTCATCTGTATCACTAGGATGCACTCCCACTGCTGCATAGATAAAATCATAAGTTTCCGCCAATTGTAAAGAACTTCCACTGCTTTCTATGCTGGCTCCTACATTTACGATAGTATCAATGCCATTTGCCTGCATAGAAGAAAGCAGGACGTCTCTATCTTCTTCAAATGCCTCATCATCATAATGAGCATGACTGTCAAAAATCATGTGCAATCTCCTTTTTCTTTGTTATAAGGGTAAGTTTATCACACATAATCCTTTTCTGCCATAATTTTTTCTATAGTTTCTACCGAAATACTATTAAAAATATTAATTTATTATGGAGGGCCATAAATGAAACAAAAAATCTTTAAAAATCTTGTTGTTAGTGTATTAGTAATGGGAATGCTATTTACAACACCTGTGACTGCAGATGCTGCAACGGTAACAAAATCAACTAAAATTTCAACAATGTCAGAATATTCCTATTCTTCCGGTATTTCTACTTCTGGTGCCATATATGTCCAACTGGACGAACCAGGGGATTATATTACAAACATTAAATCTAAGAACTCAGGTCTCACTGCAAAACTGACCTATGTTCATTCTTATTATGCCATTGATTCTTCTCCCGATGATAAAGACTATTATGCTGTTATAGGGCTGCTTGCGAAAAAAAAGGTGTCTACATCTGTTTCCTTTGATATCTACGGGGAAGATAACAAAAAGAAAGAGACAAAAACTGTTAAAGTAACTGCAGTCAATACCTCTTCTCAACTTCCTGTGAAATCAATAACTTTTGGGGGAAAGCCTCTTACCTATTCTAAACTGTACACTTCTAAAAAGGGAAAAGTTAAAGTAACTATGAATAAAAATTACAAGTTAGTAAAGCTGGAGGCAGGCACCTATACTGCTCCAAAAAAATTCGACTCCAATTATATCGATCTGTATGAAAATGAGCTGGCTTATAAGACTATAAAAAATAATAGCAAAGTAACTCTTGGGACACGTGGCTACTATTATTCCTACTTTAATCAATCATATGGTGGCAAACGCAATTATACCCTTTCAACCCGTATCGTTGCTCCAACATATCTTCGTATTACTTACGAGAATAAGAAAACAAAAGCCACGGGAACTGTTACTTATTCTATTAAAAGACTTGCTAAATAGAAGGGAGATTTTTTATGAAATTAATAAATAAAATTACCAGCATCGTTTTATCATTTGCCTTATTTTTAACTTTATTTTTATCAGTGGGACAAGTTTCACAGGCTGCCACTTCTGCCTCTGCTTTAAAGAAAGCAGTTCCATCTAAGGTAAGAATTCTGCCTTACAATGAATATAGTGTTACCAACAGTACATCAACTACAGCTATTTTTGTTCCATTTGCTTCGTATGACAACTGCATTTCTAATATTAAAGTATCCAACAGTGCTCTAAAGGCAAAGCAAACTCACGAATCTAAATCTGAAACTTCGGATTCAGACTATCCATACTATGGCGCCATTGGTTTATACGCTACCAAAGAAGGAACTTATAAAGTATCTTTTGATGTTTTAACAAAAAAGGGTGGAACTAAACTTTATTCCAAAAAAGTTACTGTTTATGTTAAATCCGACTCACCTTTTTCCTCTGTAAAGTATGCAGGAAAAAGTTGCGATTCCTATAACATTCAGACAAAAGCTAAAGGAAAATTAAGTATAAAAATGAACAAAGGTTATAAATTAAAATCTATTGAAGTCGGAACCTACATACGCAATACACCTGTAAAAAACGATAATTCTTATGAAAATCATATATCTACTAACACAAACCAAACTTCTACATTAACTTATAAAAAAGTAAAAAATAACTCCGTAATCACTTTGGGAACCTCTGCCAATTACAGTTATTACTATTCTTTAAATAAAGGTGAAGATTACAGATATATTTACCGCTATCTGAAAGATGGGATTCTTGCACAAACCGCTGTGAAGATTACTTACGTTGACAAATATTCAAAGCAAAATTGCGAAACATATTATTACTTATACAGAATGGCTAAATAAGATACTATTTTTCCACAGGCTTACATGTTTTTAAACGGTAAGCCTGTTTTTTTGCTTTTTGAAAAATCTTTTTATTGCATTTTTGAAAATATATGGTATGATTTTATATAGTTGTTTAACAACTTAAAAATGGAGTCGTATCGAAGTGGTCATAACGAGGCTGACTCGAAATCAGTTTGCCGGGGTCTGCCCGGCACGAGGGTTCGAATCCCTCCGGCTCCGCTAAAAAACCCGACAGGAAATCCTGCCGGGTCTTCTTATTTCATAATATTCTATTATTTTTATATTTTAATCCGCACGCCCAGCTTCGAATCAAGCCACATACACGTTACCTTGACAGTTTGCTCGGTCCAGGCACCCTTGCGGCACCCGGAAATCACTTACTTAGTGCTGCTCCATTCCTGACCTGACACGGTTCGTAAGGCACCGTCGCGCAAGACCCAAACGTCAACGCCACTTATCAAGGGCAGCTATACACAGCAATAACCCTCAGCTAAAGCATCACCCCTACTGTAGCGGATTGTAGGTACAGGGCACCGCTAACTCCCCGGCTGTGCGGAAATTTTATAACAATGTAACAAGTTTACCATTTATATAGTAAACGACTTGCGTTTTTAAGTATAGCGTTTTTTCTTATTTTTGTCAATAATACACTTTATTATTGTTTACTTTATTTTTATACATTCAACATAAATTTATCAATTACCTTTGCTACACCGTCTTCATCATTAGAGAGGGTAATGTAATCTGCCGCCTGCTTTACACTCTCCTGAGCATTTGCCATAGCAACGCCCAGTCCGGCATATTTGATCATTGACAGATCATTGAATCCGTCTCCGCAGGCAATCATTTGGGAACGTTCCAGTTCCAAGTGTTTTAATAATTTTCCCAAAGAATAAGCCTTATCAATATTCTGTGGCATAACTTCCACAAAAAACGGCTCCGAGCGGTAAATATTTAAAAAATTCCCAAAACGCTCTTTCATTTTTTCCTCTACCTCTGCCATATGATCCGGTTCACCTGTCAGCAGACATTTATTCACCGGAAATGTTACATAACTTGGAAAATCTTCTACTTCACGCAAATTAATACCATTAATACGTGCTTCCAGCTCGTTGTATTTGTCTATTCCATTTCCAGCTATGGCTTCATCACCTTCGTAAGTAATAATCCCCACATGGTTATCCACTGCTTCTTCATATATAGAGGGAATCATTTCTTCCGGTAACGTTTCATTATATACTACTTCTCCTGTCTGGAAATTTGTAATTTTCCCCCCATTATATGACAAAACATAGCCGCCATATTCATCTAACTTCACTGTTTTTGCAATTTCATGAATGCCGGCAGTAGGACGCCCGGAAGCAATTACCACCTTGATCCCTTCTTCCTGCGCTCTGATCACTGCATCCAGTGTTTTGGGACTGACCTGCTTTTTTGAATTTGTCAACGTTCCATCTATATCTAATACTAAAACTTCGTATGCCATCCCCTACATTTCTCCTTTACTCTTTTACTATTAGTCTACCCAATAAGTATACATGATATGAGATATTCTGGCAATTTATTTTTGTTTTCTTTTGTTTTCTTAAATTTGTTGTTGACAAATCTTCAATAAATTATTATTATATCTTATGTACTTTCATTTCGATGCGTGGCTCAGCTTGGTAGAGCGCTGCGTTCGGGACGCAGAGGTCGCAGGTTCAAAT
>ERZ506887.427-NODE-427-length-24943-cov-4.837954_pt1 | contig 24943 bp, 23 predicted proteins | sample MGYA00512905_ERZ506887 | MGnify/ENA metagenome assembly ERZ506887 | reverse complement strand
GGAGGACGGCGCATGATCGACCTGGGAACACTCATTCATGACGCGCTGGAGCGCAACGCCTCCGACATTCACCTCACGGTGGGGGAGCCCCCCGTTTTTCGACTGGACGGCGAGCTGACCAACTTTGGGGAGGTCCCGCTGACCGAGGCGGATACCACCGCCTATGTGCAGGAGCTGATCACGCCCGGACTTCTCAAGGAATTTCATGAAATGGGCGAGGCGGACTTCGCCGTGACTTATCACGATTTGGTGCGTATGCGCTGCAACGTGTTCCGTCAGCGGGGCATGACGTCGCTGGCGCTTCGCCTGCTGCCGCTGCGCATTGCCACCGCCGAGGAATTGGGCCTTCCGCCCGTGGTGGTGGCGCAGGCGGATAAACCCCGCGGACTGGTGCTCGTCACCGGCCCCACCGGCTCGGGCAAAAGCTCCACTCTGGCGGCGCTGCTCGACCACATCAACCACACCGAGCGCCGCCACATCATCACGCTGGAGGAACCCATCGAATACCTGCACACGAGCGATCAATGTATCATCAACCAGCGCGAGGTGGGCGCTGATACCAGCAGCTTTGCCGCGGGACTTCGCGCTGCGCTGCGTCAGGATCCCGACGTGATCTTGGTCGGCGAGATGCGCGATCTGGAGACCATCTCCACCGCCATCACAGCCGCCGAAACGGGCCATCTGGTGTTCGGCACGCTGCACACCAAGGGCGCCGCCAACACCATCGACCGTATCATCGACTCTTTCCCCGCCGAGCAGCAGAACCAGATCCGCATCCAGTTGGCGGACGTGCTGGAGTGTGCCGTGGGCCAGACCCTCCTGCCGAAGATCGGCGGCGGCCGCACGGCGGTATTCGAGATCATGATCGTCACCCCCGCCATTCGCAGCATGATCCTGCAAAGCAAGACCTTCCAGATCGTCAGCGCCATCCAGACCGGCAAGCGGTACGGGATGCAGCTTTTGGACGACGCGCTGGAGGATCTGGTGGACCGTCACGTGATTTCGCTGGAGACTGCCCTCGCCGCCGCCAACGAGCCTGATAAATTCAAGACAGGGCGGCAGACCTGAGAAAGGAGGGCGGCTCCATGCCCGGATTCAACTATACGGCGATCAACCGAAACGGAAAGCGCGTCCGCTCTTCTCTGGATGCGTCGTCCATCGAGACCGCGAAAAGCTCCCTTCGCGGCGCCGGTTATACGATTTTAGACATTAAGGAGCAGACCACCCTCAACCGCGATATCGAGATCCCGTTCCTCGGCAACCCCAAGGCGAAGGACATGGCGGTGTTCTGCCGTCAGTTCGTCTCCATCCTGCGCGCGGGCGTTTCCGTTGCCTCCGTGCTCGCCATGCTGGGGCAGCAGACCAGCAATAAAAAGCTCCGCGCCGCCATCCGCGAAATGCAGGCGGACGTGGAAAAGGGCGAATCGCTTGCTACCTCCATGCGCCGCCATCCCAAGATCTTCCCCGCCATTCTGGTGAACATGGTGTCAGCGGGCGAGGCCTCCGGCAATCTGGAGGAATCCTTCCGCCAGATGGAGCTTTATTTCGAACGCAGCAAGCGCACCAAGGGCAAGGTGACCAGCGCCATGATCTACCCCTGCGTGCTGATCGTGGTCATGATCGTCGTGCTGATCGTGATGATGACGAAGATCATCCCCAACTTCCTCAAAACCTTTGAGGATATGGACGCGGAGCTGCCAAAGATTACGCTCGGCGTGATGGCGGTCTGCGAATGGTTCAAGTCCTGGTGGTGGGTGCCGCTGCTGGTGCTGGCAGCGCTGATCGTGGGCGGCGTCCTGTTTCACAGGACCAACAAGGGCAAGCACTTTTTCGGCTGGCTCGCCCGCAAGACGCCCGTGGTGGGCAACCTGACGGTGAAAACCGCCTGCGCCACCTTCTGCCGCACCATGGAGGTGCTGATCGGCTCCGGCCTGACGCTGACGGACAGCATGGACCTCGCCGCCAGCAACATGGGCAACATCTACTATCTGGAGGCCATCCGCGACGCGCGCGCCCTGGTCGCCGAGGGTACCCCCCTGCGGGAGAGCCTCGTGCGGACGGGCATTTTTCCGCCCATGGTGTCGAATCTTGTCGGCGTGGGGGAGGAGACCGGCGACCTGCAAAGCATGATGGGCAAAGTGGCCGACTACTACGATGAAGAAGTAGATGAGGCCACCAAAAAGCTCCTGAACCTGATGGAGCCCGCCATCATCATCTTCATGGCGATCTTTGTGGTCATCATCGTGCTGGCCATCTACCTGCCGATGATCAACATGACCAAGGCATTCGACAAATACCTGTAAATCCGTATATCCAAGCCATGTCCCCTGGTGTGGGAGATAGGGGCCCGTGCCGCATGGCGATGATATAAAATCCGACGCAAAACAAAGAAAGGAAGAAAACTCCTATGAAAAAGTTTGGTTCCAAGTCCGGTTTTACTCTCGTTGAGCTGATCGTCGTCATCGCGATCCTGGGCATCCTCGCCGGCATCGCCGTCCCCGCCTACTCCGGCTACATCAAGAAGGCCAACGAGGCCGCCGACTACACCCAGCTCGACGCCATCAAGACCGCTGTCGCTTTCGCTTCCGTTGATAAGCAGCTTAAGACGAGCGACGAATATAAGGAAATCGAAACCATTACCGTTTCTCAGTCCGGTACTGGTGCTGCTTCCGTCACGGTTACACCTGATGCGGCTGACGTTGAAGATGCTGACATCACGAAATACTACAAGATTTCTGATTTCAAGTTCAAGAGCGACAACACCACGGCAACGTGGACGGCTTCTACTGCAAAGTGGGTGCTGAGCAAGGGCTAATCCACCCCTACATCATCCCCAAGTAATTTGAAATAACGCCCTGCCCGTCCGGTATCCCTATCACCCGGACGGGCGGGGGAGACCCCTGAGCGAAAAGGAGAGATTTCCCATGACCTGTCTTTTGCTGCTGCTCTGGACGGCGCTGGGTCTGTGCGTCGGCAGCTTCTGCAACGTGCTGATCTTCCGCCTGCCGCGCGGAGAGGAGTTCGTGAAAACGCCGTCGCACTGCATGGCCTGCGGCCATCGTCTGCGCTGGTATGAGCTGATTCCCGTGGCAAGCTGGCTGGCGCAGGGGGGCAGGTGCCGCTCCTGCGGGGAGAAGATCTCCGCCCAGTACCCCGTGGTGGAGGCGCTGAACGGCGGGGCATGGCTGCTCGCGGCGTGGCTGTATCAGGCCGAGCCGCTGCGCGCGGTGCTGTATTCGCTGCTTTTCTCCCTGCTGACGGTCGTGGCGCTCATCGACTGGCGCACCTTCGAGATCCCCAACGGGGTAAACCTTGCGATCTTCCTGCTGGGCGCGGTGCAGCTTGCAGGCGATACCGCGCACTGGAAAACGTATCTCATCGGCATGTTCTCGGTGAGCCTTCTTTTCCTCCTGCTGTGGTTCGTGACGAAGGGCAATGGCCTTGGCATGGGGGACGTCAAGCTGATGGCAGGGGCGGGACTGCTGCTGGGCTGGCAGCGCATCCTTCTTGCGATGATCCTCGGCAGCGTTTCCGGTGCGATCATCCATTCGGTCCGCATGAAACGCGGCGCGCCCCGCAAGCTGGCGTTCGGGCCGTATCTTGCCGCCGGGATCTGGGTCGCGGCGCTATGGGGCGACCGGCTCATCGCGGCGTACCTCGGCCTTTTTGGGCTGTAACACGGGAGAGAAACAGGGCAGGCGCGGACCTGCCCGCGAGAGAAAAACAAGAGCCTGTGGGAGGGGCAGAACCGTTCTTCGGGACGGCTGTGCCATTCCCACAGTCCGGGAGGGAGCACTTATGAGCAAGCAAAGGCTGAGCGGCAGGGCGCTGGTGGTGCAGATCACCGAGCGGGAGATCCGCATCGCCCAGATGACGCTGGGCAGCGACGTCATTTCCGAGCGGGTCATCCTGCCCACGCCGCCGAACGCGGTCGAGGACGGTCAGCTCGTGGGGCTGGACGCCCTGCGGGACGCGATGGAGCCGGTTCTGCGGCAGGGGCTGTTCCGCCGCTGCCGTAAGGTGGTCTTTTCGCTCTGCTCCACGCAGGTCATCAGCGAGAGCGTCACCGTCCCCGCGGTGAAAAAGCAGCAGCGCCTCGGTCAGATGCTGCTGGCGAACATGGACGAGTATTTCCCCATCGACCCGGGCGAGTATCAGCTTTCGTGGGAGAGCGTGGGCGTTGAGCAGCGCGAGGACGCGCGTCTTCTGCGCGTGCAGCTCTGGGCGGTGCCGCGCGCGATGCTGCAGCGCTACTATGCCCTTGCCAACAGCATGGGGCTGAGCGTTGCCGCCGTCGATTTCTGCGGTCACAGCCACGCCACCGCCGTGGACGCGGACTTTGCCATGCCAAAGCACGCGAAGTCCTCCGCGGATACGGACGACGGCGTCTGCCTCTATGTGAACGCCGAGAGCGAGCTGTTGCTGCTGACCTTCGTTCACAACGGGCAGGTGAAGCTGCAGCGCCTGCTGCAACGGGGCTATTCCCAGCAGGACGACCTCAATGAGGCGGGCATCGTGCTCGACTACTTCTCCGCCATGCCCGGCCGCGCCCGCCTGACGAGCGCCGTGCTTTCCGGCGGTCAGGGGAAGGAGGCGGGGCTTGCCCCGGCGCTCGCGTCGCTGCTGAATGTCCCCGTCGAAATGGCGGAGACCGACTACGGCGCGCAGTGGCTGCTCTGTCAGGGCGCGGCGCTCACCGCCCTTGACTTCGGTGACCCGGAGCTGAACCACATCACCGGCGCGCGCGCACCCATCAACCGCGCGTGGCAGTACGGTCTTGTGTTCCTTGGCGGCGCGGCGCTGACGGCGTCCGTACTGCTGCTGCTGACCTCCAAGCTGTCGTGGAGCACGGAGCTGGACGGTCTGCGCGCACAGCAGGACCGCCTGACGGCGCTTGCCCAGCAGAACGCTGGCTGCGCGGAGAACTACCACAACTATTCGAGTATGTACGACGCTTACAGCGCCGACTGGGACACCGTATTCGACTCCGTTCGGACATATAATGACAACCTTGAACTGGTGCTGGACGAGCTGGAGGCAAAGCTCCCCAAGAAGTCAACGGTGACCGCTCTGAGCACGACCGAGTTGTGTCTTGCGGCGCAGGTCGCCTTCCAGAGCAAGGAGGACGCCGCTTATTTTCTCGTGGCGCTGCGCGACGTGCCCTTCATGACCCTCAGCACCGTTTCCAACCTGACCATCGGCCCGCGGGAAGCCTACTCCCCGGACAAAATGATCGCTGCGCTGTACGAGGAAGCGGAGAAGGAGTCCCCCGTGCCGAGCACGGAGGAAAGCGCAGCGGATGGTACTGCGGAAAGCACAACGGATAGTACCGAGGAAAGCAGTACGGAAGAACCTCCCACCGAGGGCGGCTATTCCCTCGATGAGCTGTTCTCCAACGCTTCCAGCGGCAGCGTTGCCATCGACGGAAAAACGCTTCGGAATATGATCCCGCTGCTGAAAGCGGCGGGTGCCGATGACAGTACCATTGCAAAGATGGAAAATTATGCGGATGTGATGGAGCGTTTCGGCGTGACCATTACCCCGGATAACCTCGGCATCCTCTCCGGGATCCAGGGGCTGCTCCCCGGCGGCGGCACGCCCAGCACGCCGGGCAGTTCCGGCAGCACAACGGTCACGCCTGCCACGCCCAGCAGCGGCACTACGTCCTCTGCTTCTGGCATTGAGTCTGTCGATATTGCAACGCTGCGTCTCAGCCTGCAATACCTGAACTCCAACCAGCTGGACGCTCTGCAAGCCGTCTACGGGCCGGTGCAGGAAAAGACCTTCTCGCTGGATGACCTGCGCAAGCGCTCCAATACCACCCAGGAGAAGAACGCGATCCGGTCCCTGCTGCAAAACGATCCTGCCGCCATGTATCAGTTTTTCCTGCTGATGCGCGAGGATATCGCCCGTGAGGAAAAGGACCAGATCCTGTACGACAAGATCTTTGACGACATTTGGAAAAACGCCGATCAGCACCGCATGTTCTATGAGAGCGACGATGTGATGCTGAACAAATATCTGCCGAACCTGCTGAATATCCTGACTGACAACAAGACGAATGTCAACGCAACGATCGCGCTCATTCGGCAGAATCAGACGCTGAGTGGCAAGCTTGCGCTCCATCTTGCCAAGGAAATGGGCGAGATCAAAGAGGTCAATACCGCTCTGGATCTCGCGGCGCTCCAAAAGGAGATCAACAGCGGCGCGGCGTTCCAGCGGGATGCCGCTACTGTGGCCGCGGTCAACGCGCTGCTGCGGAAGAATCAGCAGACCTCCGGTACATCCGGCACCTCCGGCAGCACGGGCATGGATGAAAACGATCTGCTGATGTGGATTCTGATGAATCAACTCAAAAATCAAACCGGCGGCTCAGGCATCCCGGATATCTTCAACACCGGCGCTTCTCAGACGCAGAAGCCTGCCGACAACCGCTATTACCTGACGGTCGTGCTGGACTATGACGAGTCCTTGATCCAGGCGGAGCAGGCGCGCAAGGGTCTGGACCGCGACGCCAAGGTTGAGAAAGTGGAGGTGGGCCAGTGAAAGTGATCGGTAGAAACTGGAAGGCTGTCCTGTCAGTCCTGCTCTTGTTGGTCGCCGTTCTGGTGTATGTTCTGGGCTACCGCCCCCGCAGTGAAGCTTACGTCATGGAGCGGGATCAGTTAAATGCTCAGATCACCGCGCTGCAAACCACCATCGTCGAAAACGAGAAGTACAAGGACGTGCAGGATCAGCTTGAGCCGGCAGAGGCCGCGATCGAGGAAAGCCGCGCCGCGCTTTATGAGAACTTCCCCGCGGATATGAAGGAAGAAGATCAGATCCTCTACCTGCTGTATCTGGAAAAAACGCTGGGGACCGGCAGTAAGGAGCTGGGCTACACCCAGAAACTGCACGATATTTTCCTTCAGCGCTTCGGGAGCGGCGGCGACATCGAGTTTTCTTTCGGTGAGATCACGCCGATGCAGGCCTTGAGCGATGGCGCACTCCTTGAGGGCTTGAACCTGACGGTGTACTATCACGCCTCCTATCGGGAGTTCAAGAACATGGTGCACGCGCTGGCAACGGATGAGCGCATCACCTCCATCCGGTATGCCACCTTCAACTACGACAGCGAAAAAAAGCTGCTGGACGGGCAGATGACCCTGACGCTGTATCTGATGCCGTCCGCTCAGAACACCTATGAGGAACCGGGCGTAACGCCGCCCGCGACCGGTAAGACAGACATTTTCAACTGACCCATTGGGAGAGACAAGGCATGAAAAAGATCGGGAAAGAGAGAACAGCGGGCTTTTCGCTGCTGGAGGTCGTCGTGGCGATCGCCATCATCGGCCTGATCTCCGCGCCCATCTGTTCCAGCCTGATTCTGGCAGGACGGATCAACGCCCACAGCCAGGCCGTAATGGAAGCCCATCTGAACGTCCGTACCGCTGTGGAGATCCTGATGCAGGATGGCGTCACGCAGCCAAGCGATAACTACCGCGCAGAGGCGTTCCCCAATGTGACGGTCAAAACGGTAAAAGACGGCGAAAACCCCTATTATCATGTCACGGTATCGGATAAGCACACGGAGCCGCTCGTTACAGTGGAAACCTATGTCCGCGCTGTGTTGCCGGAAGGCGGTGGCGCATGAAAAAACTCCGAACAGACAACGGCGGTTACGCGCTGATCTATGTGCTCATCGTCGTTCTGGTGCTGTGCGCCGTCGCCGTGTCCGTCTGCACCGCGGCGCTGAAAAATTATCAGGCGCAGGAGGAGTCCGTCCGCCAGACGCGGCAGCTCTATCAGGCGGAGGGCGAGATCGAAAAATTCGTGGCGCTGGCGGAGGACGTACATCTTTTACTGGATTCCGCGGAATACGACTCGGAAGATGATGCAAAGGCAGAGGCAAAGGCTGCATATGTTGAGCACTTGAAGACTTTAGCGGGCGGCTGCACCCTGCCACCTGATGGCACCGATACCGACGTCGAATTCTGCACCTTTACCCTTATCCGCGCAAACGATGCCGTTCGCATCGAGACAAAGCTCAAAATGGAACTCAAATACGAAGTGAAAAAAATCAAGAAACAGGAGCCACAGCCCGACGGAACGACCAAAGAGGTCATAAAGTACACCGCTAAGGTCAGCAAGGCGGCGCACAGCTACAGCACCTACACCATCACCCACTTGACAGCGGAAAAGGGGGGGACGAGCGAATGAAACGAAACAACAGCGGCTTCACCATGGTCGAGCTGCTGGTGACCGTCGCTGTCAGCTCCATCGTGCTGGCAGCCGCAGCGTCGCTGATGCTGCTCGGACTGCGGGTGCATCAAACGACGCAGAAAGAGGCGGGCGAGCAGCAGACGGTGCGCATCGTGCTCTCCGCGCTGGAGGATCTCTCCGCCAGCGGCAAGATCTCCCGCGTGGAGCCGTTCTCCGACGGTTGGCGGCTGCTGGGAAAGACCGCCGACGGCAAGTCCGGAGCGGTGCTGCTGCGATACAACAACGGTAAGCTCCGCAGCGGCGGAAGCGGCGATCAGGTGCTGCTGGACAACCTGCGCGGTGCGCAGGTTATTCTGGACGGCAGCCTCGTGACCTTCACCTTCGCGACCGCAGCGCACAGCTACAGCACCTCCGTCTTCTGCCGCACCGGGATCGAGGGCGACAGCGTTGGCAAAGCAGAGGCGGAAGATATCCTAAAAAAAACTCCGACCCTGCCGGACGCTGCCGATCTGACCGAGGCGGAAAAGAAAGCGCGGTTCGCGTTTTTAAAGACGCTTGCCGGACAGTACGACAGCAAGGGAGAGATCATCGGAGGGAGCGGCTACTTCTCCGAATGGTACATCGGCAACTACGCCGACCACCCCGGCTGGAACCAATACACCCCCTGGTGCGCCTGCTTCCTCTCGTGGGCAGCCGATCAGAAGAAAGCCTCCATCGACGGCGATCCGCCCAGATTCGCAAACGTGGATACGGGCATGGAGGGATTCCAGAAAAGCGGCAAGTGGCGCAGCCCCAATGACGCCAACAATAAGCCCATCCCCGGCGACTACGTCTTTTTTGACTGGGACAGGGACAACGACCCCGACCACGTCGGCGCGGTGCTGTGCGTGGATGAGAACGGTTACCTTTACACCATCGAGGGCAACAGCGGCGGCAGGGTCGCCGTCAACTGCTACCCGAAGAACGATCCGCGCATCATGGGCTACGGCGTGCTGAACTGGAAGACAGGAGAGGAAACCACAGAGTAATCATCTGTTCATATAATTCTCAAAAAGAAATCAAATATATTGAGGAGGAAACAACATGAAAAAGCAAGTGGGAAACAAGCTGCGCGGCAGCGCAGGCTTTACGCTGGTAGAGCTTATTGTGGTCATCGCGATCATCGGCATTCTGGCCGGCGTCGGCACGGTGGGCTACGGCGGCTACATTAAGCGCACCAACGAGGGTCTGGACGAGACGCTGTATAAGAACATCCTGTACGCCGGTGAGATCGGCAAGTATGAGAACCCCGGCGTGACGGGCCGCGTGATTGTCACTAAGACGGACGCACATGTCGAGGCTGTTGGCACTTCCGGCGACGCGAGTGTCGTTGAGAAGTGGATGAAAAACGCCTTCGGCGACGGCTGGGAACACACGGTGAAGTACCGCACGGATAAGTACGCGAACGGCACTTACGGAACCATCGCCCTGCCCGCTCAGTCGGTCGAGCTGGATGATACGCAGAAGGCAAATCTCGAAAAATTAATGCAGTCCAATCTGAGCGGCAAAGAAAAGGAACTGGCAGATACCGCCAATAACCTTTCTGGCCTGTTCGCCGATTGGTTTGGCGCTAAAGAGGGGGAAGAGGCGGTTGATCAGATCGCTGCTAAGTTGAAAACGTTCGGGGGAACCGACGAAGATATTGCTGACTTCAAAACCTTTCTAACAAATCAGCTGGGCGGCGATCTCAGCAAGGCAAGCGCTACGCAACTTTCTAACGCCACCGTCCTCTATGTCGCCTCCAAAGCAAAGGATATGGACGCAAATAAGCTCTATAGCGATCTTTTGGCCATAAACCCGAGCAATCCTCTCGAGGCTATAACGGGCGTTGCAAAAAATAACGGCGGTATCTTGCCTACGGCTGCAGTGATGTACGGCACCATGCTCGGTTATGTAAATTCCGGACTTGCCAGTGATGAGTTTAAGAAAGCAATGGAGATCCCTCCTATGGGTATTACCTCCGACAAACCGGGTAAAGATGGTAAAACCCACTTGAGTGTTATGAGTTTAGCAACGAAGATGTTCAATGATAAGAATTTCAGGGAATATGCGAACTCCGATAAAAAGGGCGCAAAATCTGATATGGCAGGCTATCTTGGCGCAATGCAGATCATCAACGACTACAATGTTCAATTCGATATTTCCAACAAAAACGCATTTAACGACGATCAGGCGCTTGCCCTGCTGCAGGCAGTTCTGAATTCCAAGAAGTAAAGATGGATCTGGGCTCATGGCTGTCAGACCACAGTCTTGCCATGCTCCTCACGGTCAGCGCCGCGTTCACCTATTGGTGGCTGTGGCGCTGCCGCGAGCGGCTGCGGCTGGATCGCCGCCTTGCGGCGCTTGCGCTTGCGGTAGGGCATATCTTCATCGGGCTATTCAGTGTCAAGGCCTTTGCGGTGCTTGAGGCGTTTGATATGGGCGCGATGGGCAGTATGAGCCTGTTCGGCGGCGTCTTCTTCATGCCCCTGTTCTATTGGGGCGTGGCGAAGCTTGCCAAGCAGAAAACAGCGGATGTGTTCGATGTGTTCACGATTTGCCTTGTATTCACGCTGATGTGCGCCCGCCTGAACTGCATGATTTCAGGATGCTGTCTGGGGGCGCACATCCCCATCGAGGGGCTGACGCATCTGCGCTTCCCCACGCGCGAGCTGGAGCTGATCTTCTATGTCCTCCTGCTCTCGCGCCTGTGGCGCAAGGTGGTGACAGGCAGCGCGCGGGGTATGATCTACCCCATCTATATGATCTCCTACGGCATTTTCCGCTTCGTGACCGAGACGCTCCGCTTCTCGGACCGAACGGACAGCATCCTGCACGTTTCCCACCTCTGGGCGCTGCTGTCGCTGGGGATCGGCATCAGCATCTATTGCGAATTGCGAAAGAAAGAGAAAAAAACTGGAGGACGACGGAATGGTTAAACGAATTGGCAGGCGCTTTGTGTCGCTGCTCCTGACGTTTGTCACAATACTGACGATGCTGCCGGCGATGACGCTGCCGGCGCTGGCGGCGAAAAGCGGAACCGTGACCGGTTTTGCCGACGAGAACATTGGACTGAGTTTTACAGGCGACGCAGATGATGCTTGGTCGGCCAATGGTACGAGCATTACCGGCGCAGCCACCAGCACAGGCGGAAGCTGCGGTAGTACGGACTACATCTCCACGCTGACAATTACAAATAAGAAGTCGACAACGGCAACCCTTTCTTTTGACTATGCTATTAAACAAAATAGCGGAACCATTCAGGTGGACGGTACGGCGGTCACCAAGAACGGCAAGTTCTCCAAGGAACTTGCGCAGAACGCCAGCATCAAGGTCTACATCAAGTCTGGCAGCACCAGTGCTGCTACGAAGATCACCCTTACCAACGTGGTTCTGGTAAGGGATGTCAATGCAACTGCGACTTTCGTGCCTGCTGAAAACGGTACTTATACAGTAGACGGAAAACGCATTACCGAGAAATACAGCAACACGCAAAGCTCCATGACCGCTTATCAGGTCGTGGCGACCCCGAATAAGGGATATCAGTTTCTTGGCTGGTACAATCTGACCACCGGCAAGTGCATAGCAACTGCCGTAAGCACAGCGCTGAATATTGAAAGCGACTGCACCATTACAGCAAAATTTGCAAGCAGAGCCGCAGCACTCTTTGAGACCGGCGGCCAGCGGTTTGCAGACCTGAATGAAGCGGTTGCTTACGCACAGGCAAACGGCCAGTCCAAGATTACCTTGGCGACCGATGGCTCCATCAGCGGTACCTATACCATTCCGGCTGGAATCACACTGCTGATCCCGTTCGATGAGGCGGGAACGCTGTATACGAATGCTCCTGCGGCGATTCGCACAGCCTCAGCTTCGAAGCCGTTCCGGACGCTGACGATGAGCGAAGGCACGTCCATTACCGTCAATGGCGCCATCAGTTTGGGCGGCAGATATTATGCTGCTGGCGGTGGTGAGCAGGGACGTCCCGTTGGTGATTATGGATACATCAAAATGGCGGATAACAGCTCCATTACAGTCAAGAAGGGTGGCAATCTCTATGCATGGGGCTTTATCTCCGGCAGCGGCTCTGTTCTGGCGGAATCCGGCGCTACGGTGTACGAATTCTATCAGATCGCGGACTTCCGCGGCGGCAGCGCATCTTCCGGCATGGGCAACAAGGTGTTCCCATTTTCGCAGTACTTCGTACAAAACATCGAAGTTCCCTTGACGTTGAATGCCGGCGCCAACGAACAGGTTTATAGCGGCGTTTATGCAATGAAAAGCACATTTACTACTGCTATTAATTTCATTGGCGACAATGGTATGTTCAAAGTGGAATCCGGTAGCTTTACTAAGGATTACGATGAAAAGACAGACCGTCTTGTATTCACAGTAAACGGCGAAGCGGCATTGAACACGTTGTCGCTAAAGCTTGCAAGCATGAGCGTTAACTCTGCAAGCTACGTACTGCCTATCACCAACAACATCACCATCAATATCCAGTCCGGAAATGTGACGATCAATCAGGATGCGGCTCTGTTGGCGGGCGTTGAGGTCAATATTGCCGAGGGCGCTGGCCTGACGGTTGCAGACGGGAAGAATATCTATTTCTATGACAGCGATGAGTGGAACTCCGACAACTTCGTCTGGGGCCCCTGCAAGTTTAAGTCGGTGGCATATGCGCCTGGCAAGGCATATAACCGTTCTAACAACGATTTGGTCGATGCCAAGATGGATGTAAACGGCAGTGTAACGGCTATTGGCGCCATCTACACTACCAAAGGCGGCGCTGACATTTGCAGCAGCAAAGGCACCGGTAAGTACATTCAGCAGGAAACGCCCGGTGCGGAAACCGCAACCTATCAATATAATGCGAACGGCAATAGTAAGGTAATCCCCATCACCGCCGCCAAGCTGAAAAACGCCGACGGCAAATACACCGAAACCGCAAGCGCCAGCGCCGGCCAAACCATCCCCTACTGCACCTGCCCGACCTGCGGCAAAGGCAAATGGTTGAAGGATTTCGCGGCGATCATTGACAGCACCGGCAATCAGCCGACATATCATCCCACCCTGCAAGATGCCGTGACTGAATTCCCGCAAGGCAGCAGCGGCAACACTTACATCAAAATGCTGCACAGCACCACTGGGGACGTCACCACTAACAAGGATATCTATCTCGACCTGAACGGCTGCACGGTAACGGGTTACTTCAATATGGGCGGCTATAAGCTTTACGGCATGGACAGCTCGGCGAGCAAAGACTATGTTACCGCCCCGAGCGGCAAGATCGTCGGCACGGTGAAGGGCTGCGCCCCGACCTACCAGACGCCGGGTGATACCAACAATCGCTATGTTGCCATTCTGAGCGAAGAAAACGGTACATCGACTCTGTCCTTCCACCGCTTCAACATCTCCGTCACCGGCTACCGCTTTGAGCTGGCAGCCCCAGAGTGCGCGCTGTTCTTCATCGGCAAGTTCCAGGGCGACGATGCGGCAAAGAAACACCTGACGTCTCTGGGCTTTACCCTGAAGGATGGAAAAGGCACGCAGCTTGGTACAGACAGCTCTCCGATTCCTGAGAATCTGGAGGAGATCCCCGATATGCCCGATGATGGAAAGGAGAGCACTAGCGAAGTCGTTCGTACCAAAGACGGCGCCTTTCTCTTCGAGGCGTACCTGAAACGTTCCTTCGATAGGAATTCGACCGATAAAACTGCCTATACCGAGAAGATCTCCGCCACCGCGCAGGCAACGTTCAAAAATAACGGAACGCAGGATAGCGAACCGAAACTGTGGAGCTTTGAGGATGCTTGGAAGAACGCCGAGGGACTTACTCCTGAGCAGAAGGCGATCCTCAAAAATTTCCTGCCCGATCTGGACTTCAACCCGTAAACGGAGTGAATCAGCATGATGAAAACTGTAAAAAAACCTTATATCGCTCCGTCCGCCGAACTGATCCTGCTTGCGCCGCTGGAGGCGTTGGCCAATCAGCAGACTTTATCCACTGGAGACCAAATCGCCTTAAATAAGTGGGGAAAAAACGTCTTCTCGCCCGCCAGCGTCACGAGCAATCGCACCTACTGGGGCGAAAATGGAAAGATCACCAAAAAGTGATGCGTTACCGAATCGCTGATCTGATCGTTGAAATGTCCCCCAAGGGACGCACGGCTGCCCAGGCGGAGGTCTATCGGACCTCCGCCCGGTGCGGCGCGGCGGATATCACCATCCGCGTGGGCGGCGCGGAGGCGCTGTCGCTCTGTCCCGAGCTGGAAACGGAGGACCTTGCGGAGTACATCGCCACGGGCGACTGCTTTGCCGTGGGGCTTCTCTCCCACGAGGGGATGATGCTCCACGCCTCGGCGGTGGAATATGGCGGACAGGCCGTGTGCTTTTCCGCGCCGCCGGGCACGGGGAAATCCACCCACACGGAAAAATGGGTGCGCCTGTTCGGCGCGTCCATCCTCAACGACGACAAGCCCGCCCTGCGCCGCGAAAGCGGTGTGTGGCAGGTCTACGGCACGCCGTGGTCCGGCAAGGAAGCGCTGCATCAGAACCGCAGCGCGCCCCTGCGCGCGATCTGCTTCCTCTTTCAGGGGGAGGAAAACGCTTTACAGCCGCTCACTCCGGCGGAGGCTTTACCTCTGCTGCTGAGCCAGACCCCCTTCCGTTTGCATCGGGAGGACATGGACCGGCTGCTTGCCGCGGCAGACCGTCTCCTGCGGGAGACGAACGTGTTCCGGCTGATCTGTCGAAACGACGACAGCGCCGCCTATTTTGTCCGGGAGAGACTGTTCCCGGATCAAGCCAAACCCATCGATTGACAGGAGGCAGTACGCAAACGCCGTGCTGCCCGCTGCCAGTGGACGGAAGCGGCACAAAGAGTACCGACTGATCTGCGGCTTTTTGTGCCGCCTTTAGACTATTCAGGCGGTCTCTCGCCAAAAGGGGCGGAAAGCCCCGCTCAAGATCTGTCCAAACGCAGACAGAAAGGGAAATACAACCATGAACGAATCCAACATCAACCGATCCAGCGACATTTTGGAGATCGACCTTTGGAAGCTGCTGCTGCTTTACCTCAGGCGGTGGCGGCTGATCCTGCTGTGCGCACTTGCCGCCGCGGGGATCGCGCTGATCTACACCGCCAATTTCATTACGCCGCTGTATCGTGCCAACGTCACCATTTACGTCAACAACGTGAAGGCGAATCAGCAGGTAGATTATATCAGTGCGGCCAACCTCGCGACCTCCCAGCAGCTCGTCAACACCTATGTCAATATCATCCGCAGCGATACCGTGCTGGAAAAGGTGGTAAAGAACGCGAAGCTTGATTACTCTGCGGCTGAGATCCGCGGCATGATGACGACGGCGCAGGTGGATGAGACCGAGCTGTTCTCCGTGTACATCTCCCACCCCGATCCCGAGATGGCGGCGAAGATCGCCAACGCGGTGGCGACCGTCGCCCCCGGCGAGATCGAGGAATTTGTCGAAGGGAGCTCCACCAAGATCATCGACCATGCCAAGGTGCCCACGAGCCGCTATACCCCAAGCTATCGGAAAAATACCCTTTTGGGCTGCGCGGTGGGTCTGCTTCTCGCGGTCGTCTATGTCACGCTGCTGTATCTGATGGACGTTCGCATCAAGAACGAGGAAGACCTGACACAGCTTTTCGACCTGCCCATGCTGGGGCAGATCCCCTCCTTTGCAGAGAATGAGCGGAAAAAGGCGGGGCTCAGCGCACAAAAAGCCGATGAGCACGGCGGAGAGAGGTAAGGCGACATGAAAAAAAAGCATTTTTCTCTTCTGCGGAGATCGCGGCGGCACGACGCGCCGGATACCGCGGCGATCATGGAAGTGGAGCGGAAAAACATCCTCTCGGAAAAGAGCGATTTTTTCATCCGCGAGTCCTATAAGACCCTGCGGACCAACGTGACCTTCTCCCTTGCGGACGAGACGGCGTGCAAGGTCCTGATCGTGACCTCCGCCATGCAATCCGAAGGAAAGAGCATCACCGCACTCAACCTTGCCATCTCCTATGCGGAGATGAAGCAGCGCGTCCTTCTGATCGACTGTGACCTGCGCCGTCCCAAGCTGGCGCGTCTGCTGTCCGCGAAGGAAAAGGTAGGACTGAGCAACCTGCTTATCCAGCCGGAGCTGCTTGGAAAGGCCATCCATGATTCCGGCATTGAGGATCTTGACGTCATTTTTGCCGGCGACGTGCCGCCCAACCCGTCGGAACTGCTCGGTTCCTCCCGCATGAAAGCGCTGCTTGACAGCTTGCAGAAGAACTACGATTACATCATTCTCGATACGTCTCCCGTCAATCTGGTGACGGATGCCTGCGTTCTGGTGCCTGAGAGCAGCGGCGTGCTGTTCGTGGTACGTGCAGGTCTTTCCGAGCGCGGGAGCGTCCTGCGCGCGGTGGAGCAGTTAGAGCGTTCCCATGCGAAGATCCTCGGCTTTGTTCTCAACGAAGTGCCGCGGGAGAGCGGATACTACGGATATCGGAAATACGGCTATCGACGCCACCGCTACGGTTACGGCTACGGCTATGGGCACGGCTACGGTTACGGATACGGACAGGAGAAGCCGGACAGCGGGGAACGGAGCATCCCATGACCGATCTTCACACCCATATTCTGCCCCGCATGGACGACGGCGCGCCGGACACGGCAGCCAGTCTTGCAATGCTCCGCATGGAGGCAGCGCAGGGCGTTACGGGTGTAGCGCTCACCCCCCATTTTCATCGGGACAGGGAGAGCATAGAGCAGTTTCTCGCGCGTCGTCAAGCCGCTTGGGAGCATCTTTCCGCAGCGATGGAGAAAACCGCCGAACCTTTTCCTGACCTTGTGTTGGGTGCAGAGGTGGCATGGATGCCAAATATGAACCATTGGGACGATCTTGAGGCGCTGTGTCTCGGTTCGAGCCGTTATTTGCTGCTGGAACTGCCTTTCACCCTCTGGAACAATAGTATGATCGACCAGCTTTACTCTCTGGCGGCACAGAGCGGCGTTACGCCGGTGCTGGCGCATCTGGAGCGGTATCTGGGGCGGCAGAAGAAAGAGCACATACAGGAATTGTATCGCCTGAACGTCCCCATCCAGCTCAGCGCCGGATGCCTGCTGCATCCCATGGCGCGGTGGAAGCTCCTTCGGCTGCTGAGGGAGGGGCAATCCTTTTTCCTTGCATCCGACTGTCACGGCACACAGCGGCGCACACCCGATCTGGGCCCTGCCGCTGCCGTTGCCAAAAAGCGTCTGACGGGGGATGCGCTGGAAGCGCTGCTTTGCCGCAGCGACGCGATCTTCACCGCAGCGCGCGCAGAACAGGAGAGGGAATATGCGAAGAAATGAGAATTTCATCCTGCGCCGGGTCGCAGATATGTCGGTCATCGTCCCTTTGGGGGCGGCTGCCGAAGCGTTTCCGGGAATGATCTCCGTAAACGAGACCGGCGCATTTTTATGGGACCTTTTGGAACAGGAACAGACGCTCCAAAGCCTTGGAGACGCCTTATGCGCCGTGTATTCGGTCGAACGGGAGCAGGCGGAGGCGGACGCAGCCGCCTTTCTTGACAAGCTGAGACCCGTCGGCGCGGTGGACGGTCTGTAAGATGCAGGTCCGGCAGATCCCCATGGCGCAGCTGCGCGAACTGCTCGATGAGCAGCTCGCGCACGGAGAAGCGCTCCTTCCGGTAACAGGAAACAGTATGTGGCCGCTTCTTGTCGGCGGGCGGGACATGGTGCGCCTTGCGCGGCCCGATCGCTGCGCACAGTCGGGCGATATCGCCCTCTATCAGAAGGCGGACGGCAGCTATATCCTGCACCGGGTCATCCGCCTGTGTGCGCCAGAGACCTGCATTTGCTGCGGCGACGCTCAGTGGGAAGGGGAGCAGGTCGATGAGGCGCAGATCATTGCGTACGTCACCGCCTTTCGCCGCAAGGGACGCTGGCAGGAGACCGCCCGATCCCGGCCCTATCGGTTTTATGAACACTTCTGGGTCCATACCTTTCCCGCCCGTCGCCCCTTGCTGAGGCTGCTGCGATCCCTTCAGCGGGCACGGAGGGGACTGATACGCGGGAGAAGATGAGATGAGTCAGTCGAAGAAAAAGGCGGCGGGCGCGTACAAAGCGCCGCTCACGCTGCTGTATGCAGGCATCGCCGCGCAGGCGTTCGGCATCGCGGCGCTTGCCCTGGTGAGCCGCCGGGTGCTGGACGAGGGCGGCAGGACATGGGGGGGCGCGCTGCTCTTTCTGGCGCTGGTTCTCCCGCTGCTCGACGGCGGGCTTGACCTGCTTTCCGGCAGGACGGTCGACCGCGCGGCGGTATCGCTGCGGCGCGACACGCTTGATACGCTTTTGAGCAAGGATGCGGAGGCATACAGCCGCTACCACAGCGGGCAGGTCTTCAGCCGCCTGACGCAGGACGCTTACACCGTCTGCGAATGGCGGGTCGTCGGCCGCCCCCAGGTGGCGGGGCAGCTCATCCGACTGCTTTGCGCCGCATCCGCGCTGTTTTTCGTCAATATCCCCCTTGCCCTTGCGGTCGTAGGCGCGGGCGCGCTGGCGATCGCCGGCGGGCGGCTGCTGCGAAAGTATCTGACGCGGCGGCATCTGCGCGTGCGTCAGGCGGAGGAAGGTCTGACGGGCTGCACGCAGGAGATCCTGGAGCATACGGAGCTTCTGCGCAGCATGACGGCGGGGGAGGAGGCTGTCCGCCGCTTTGAAGGACGGCAGAAGGAGTGGCTGCGCGAGCGCAAGCGCCTGCGCGTCTTCTCAACGGGGGTCGGAACCGGGTTTTCCGCCGTATTGCAGCTTGGATACGCCGTTCTTCTTGTCTGGGGCGGTATCGCCATTCGGGAAGGAAGGCTCTCCTTCGGCGACCTTGCGGCGCTCTTACAGCTCCTCGCGATGTTCCAAAGCCCGCTCACGGGCTTGTCGGGCGTTCAGTCCCAGCTGGCAGCCGTCCGCGCGGCGGAGGCGCGGCTGGATGAGCTGTATTCCCTGCCTGGGGAGGCGTCGGGACAAGCGGCGGAGGAGGACGACGTCTTTCGCGCCATCGTATTTGAAAATGTCACCTTTTCCTATGAGGGCGAGGAACAGCCTGTTCTGCGGAATTTTTCCGCGCGTCTTCCGCTCGATCGCTGGACCTGCCTCACGGGAATATCCGGGAGCGGAAAAAGCACGCTATTTCGCCTTATTCTGGGGCTGTACCACCCGCAGCAGGGCCGGGTATACCTTGAAACCGAGCGGGGGGAGCTCCCTTGCTCCGCTGCCGTGCGGGGACTGTTCGGCTATGTCCCACAGACGCCCTGGCTCTTTTCCGGCAGTATTCGCGAAAATCTGCTGCTGGCAAAGCCCGAGGCGGATGACGCCGCCCTTTGGGAGGTGTTGGAGCGGGCGCAATGCGGCTTTGTCCGCGATCTGCCCGACCGCCTTGAAACCGTCCTGAGCGAAGAGGGGGGCTGTCTTTCCGCGGGACAGCGCCAGCGCCTTGCCATCGCCCGCGCGATGCTTTCCGCCCCGCGCTTTTTGCTGCTTGACGAGATCACCTCGGCGCTGGACGAGGATACGGAGGCACGGCTGCTGACAGAGCTGACGGGTGCGTATCCGGCGGCGGTCTTCGCCACCCATCACAGCGCCCTGCCGGGCAGGCTGCACAGCGAGACGCTGCATCTTGAGGGCATTGTCTGAAAAAGTAGAAACGTGATTCTTACAACTTATTATACAATGGAGGATGAAGATGAACATGAAACGGAACATTGCGAGAACGCTGGCACTGATGCTGGTGCTGTGCACGCTGCTGTCGCAGACCGCGCTGGCCGCGACGACCTATTATGTCGATGTGACCATCACCGGTCCCGATGCCGACGGCGTGGAGCGGACGCTCAACGCCTCCTCCAGCCGCTACGGCACGATGGACACGCCCCTTGCAGCGGAACTGGCGTCCGTTGTCGACAGCGCATACCACGAAATGGAAACCGTTTTCGCTGGAACCGGTCTGCGAAATATCGTGGACACGGGCGCGCAGGCGTTCCGGGAAGGCGAGAGCGCGTGGAACCTCTACGTGGAGAAGTATTATGACAGCGTGGACAGCGCCTTCAAGGATACGCTCAAGAGCCTTTCCTCCACCTTCGCAAACCTCACGGTCGACCGCGTCAACCGCGTGACCTACCGGGACAACGGCCGCCTCTATACCGTGACCGTGACGCTCAAGGCCTACACCACCGGCTCGGACAGCGGCGTGAATCCGCCCGTCGTGCCCATGCCCGACGGTCACAAGGTCGTTGTGGAGCCCGTGCCGAACAACACGCTGCGCGCGGACAAGAATACCCTGCCCAAGGGGGAGACCGCCGTCATCCGGGACAGCGCCGCGTCGAACGGCTATGTCCTCTCCGATCTGGCGGTCAAGGATGTGAGCGGCAACGACATTCCCGTGAACAAGCAGTCTGACGGCGTCTACACCTTCACCATGCCCGAAAGCAGCGTGTCCGTTCGCGCCGTGATGGTCGCCGACCCCGATATGACCGGCATCTCCAAGCAGCTGAACACCGATCAGAATATCTCCTATATGCAGGGCATGGCGGACGGCAGGTTCTATCCCGCAAGCTCCGTTACCCGCGGACAGGTGGCGCAGATCTTCTACCGCCTGCTGAAGGAGCAGAAGGTTTCCTCCAAATCCACCTTTACGGACGTCCCAGACACGCTCTGGTGCGCCGAGGCGGTGAATGCCCTTGCCTCTCTTGGCATCGTGGAGGGCATCGGCAACGGCAAGTTTGCCCCGAATCAGCCCATCACCCGCGCCGAGTTTGTCACCATCTGCGCCCGCTTCACCCAGGTCTCCGCGAGCGGAGAGACCTTTACCGACGTGCCCGCCAGCCACTGGGCGTTTGACGCCATTTCTACGGCGGCGTCCTTCGGCTGGGTCAACGGCGTCGGCAACGGGCAGTTTGCCCCCAATCAGCACATCACCCGCGCGCAGGCAGCCGTTCTGCTGAACCGTCTGCTGGGCCGCTGCATGGCAGGTCAGTCTTACGAGAATGCCCGCCAGTACCCGGATGTCCCCCAGACCCATTGGGCGTGGAAGAACATCTGCGAGGCGTCTGACGGCGTCGCCCTCCGCTGAGCGGAGAATTCAAAAGAGTACGGTAAAAGGCAGTGGAGGGACTGCCTTTTACCATAGATCCATGGGGGCATAGTATGAAAACGATTCAAAAAAGCGTACCCGTCCAGACGGTGCTCTTCCTCCTGATGGACGCCATTTTCATCATTGTGGCGGGCGGTCTTGCGCTGCTGGTGCGCTTCGACTTCGACTTTGAGCAGGTGCCTTCCGGATATCTTGAGCCGTGGTTTCGTGCTCTGCCCGTTCAGTTCCTGGTCACGGCGGCGGTCTTCTGGCCGCGCCGGATGTACCGCTATCTCTGGCGCTACGTCAGCGCCCATGATGTCGCCGAGATGGTGATATCCGTCGTCCTCGCCTATTGCGCGTTCCATGTGCCAGCGGCGCTTTTCGGCTATCACCAGCCGAGGAGCGTGCTCTTCATGGAGCTTTTGTTCCAGCTGTTCCTGCTGGTGGGCGGGCGCTGCACCTTCCGCTTTCTGCGGATGTTCGCAAGCTCCGCCCGTCAGGCAAGGCAGGAGGAGGGCGAGCGCGTCATGCTCATCGGCGCAGGCGAGGCGGGGCGGATGCTCCTGCGGGAGATCTCCGTCACGCCGCAGCTAAAAAGCCATGTCTGCTGCATCATCGACGACGACAAGAGCAAGCAGGGCAAGTACATCGGGAACGTGCCCATCGTCGGCGGGCGGGAGAAGATCCCCGAGATGGTCAAAAAGGAGCGGATCACACAGATCGTCCTTGCCATCCCCGCAGCGTCTGCCAAGGATAAGAAAGAGATCCTGAACATCTGCCAGAAAACGAGCTGCCGTGTACGGAGCCTGCCGGGAATTTACCAGCTGGTAAACGGCGAGGTGAGCATGGCGGCGGTGAAGGATGTGCAGGTGGAAGATCTCCTTGGCAGAGAGCCGGTGAAGCTGGATACGGCGGTCCTGACGAACTTTTTGCAGGGTCAGACCGTGCTGGTGACCGGCGGCGGCGGTTCCATCGGCAGCGAGCTTTGCCGTCAGATCGCCAAATATCAACCCAAGCAGCTCATCATTCTGGATATTTACGAGAACAACGCTTATGATATCCAGCAGGAGCTGCGGCGTGTATGGGGCGATCGGCTGAACCTGCGGGTGGAGATCGCCTCCGTGCGAGATAAGGAAAAAGTTTACAGCCTGTTTCGGATGTATCGCCCCGACATCGTGCTCCATGCGGCGGCCCACAAGCATGTCCCGCTGATGGAGGAATGCCCCGAGGAGGCCATCAAGAATAACATTTTCGGCACATATCATGTGGTGCGGGCGGCGGAGAAGTTCGGCGTCAAAAAGTTTGTCATGATCTCCACGGATAAGGCCGTGAATCCCACCAACTTCATGGGCGCGACCAAGCGATTCTGCGAGATGATCCTGCAAAGCAGGACGGACAGCCCCACAGAATTCTGCGCGGTGCGGTTTGGCAATGTGCTTGGTTCCAACGGCTCTGTTGTGCCCCTTTTCAAAAAGCAGATCCAGGAGGGCGGCCCCGTCACCATCACGGATAGGCGCATCATCCGCTATTTTATGACCATTCCTGAGGCTGCCCAGCTGGTGCTCGAGGCGGGCGCCATGGCAAAGCAGAGCGAGATCTTCGTTCTGGATATGGGCGAGCCGGTGAAGATCCTGGAACTGGCGGAAAACCTCATCCGCCTGTCCGGACTGGAGCTGGATAAGGATATCACCATTCAGGAGATCGGCCTGCGCCCCGGCGAAAAGCTCTATGAGGAGCTGCTGATGCGCAGTGAAACACTCTCCAAAACAAGCAATGAGAAGATCTTCATCGAACAGCAGCAAGAGATTTCAAAGGATGTCATCATGAGAGACCTGCTGCGGCTGGATGAAGCCGTCACCCGCGACATACCGCCTCAGGATCTGATCACCATGCTACGGGAGATGGTCCCGACATATACTTCCCCGGAGGAGATCAACGGCCGAGCAACGGCAGAAGTCTCATAACAGGCGTTGGAACTGGTGGATGAGGAAAATGGACCTCAAAAAGTGGAGGAAACGGCTTGAAACGGCGTAAAACCATTCTCTGCACCATTCTTGTACTGCTGGCGGTATCGCTGGCGGGGCTTTTCTGGTGGCAGCGCGATAACTTAAAAGCGATCCATGCCGCGACGCAGCATACATCGGCCGAGCTGGAGGAAAAGCTGGAGGAAAACCAGCAGATGATCCAAGAGGCAGTGAAAGCGGCAGGCGAGGTCACGGTAGGGGAGATCTCGGAAGAAGATCGTCAGGCTTTCCGGGACGGCTCCATGACCCAGGAGGAGCTTGTGGAGCGCCTGACGAACGGCGGGGAAGGGGAGCCGCACGAGGAACCCGCCAGCACGAGCCGTCCGGAAAGCGGCGGCAAGACGGACGCGCCGGTCGCGAAGACCGACACGCCGGCTGTGAGCGAGAAGAGCGAACAAAGCGCAGAAAGCGCCTATCAAAAAGAGCTGTCGGCGCTCATCGCCAAGGTCTATGTCCTGCGTGAGGAGTACACGCTGGCGCTGGACACGATGTATGCCGACGCAAAGGCGGAGTATCTGGCTCTGCCGGCGGAAAAGCGGACAAAGACACAACTCCTGAAAATGGCGAGGGGCTATCTTTCCAGAGCATCCGCTCTCGAAAAAGAGTGCGACGGGAAGATGGATGAGATCGTCCGCGCCATGGAGAAATTGCTCAGGGAAAACGACGGTGATCTTGGGCTTGTAGACACCGTTGTCTATACCTATGCCAACGAAAAGAGTCTGAAAAAGTCCTGGTATATGTCAAAGTTAGAGCAGAAGGGATTGCTTTGAGCAAAAAACGCGAAATCGGCAAGAAACAAACAGAAAAGAGAGGAACATGAGCCATGACGATATTGGTGACGGGCGGTACGGGTTTTATTGGGAGCCACACGGTGGTGGAGCTTCTGAATGCCGGCTATGACGTTGTCATTGCCGACAATCTGTGCAATTCTAAGATTGAAGTGATCGACCGCATCCAGAAGATAACGAACAAACGGCCTGCTTTCTATCAGATCGACCTGTTGGACAGCGCTGCACTTGAGAAGGTCTTTGCGGAGAACCGTCTGGACGCCGTGATCCACTTTGCGGGCTTAAAATCCGTCGCGGAGTCCGTTGAAGACCCCGGAAGATATCTCGACACCAACCTGACGTCTACCTTCCATCTTCTCAACGCAATGGAAAAGCATCAGGTGTACAAGCTGGTGTTCTCCTCCTCGGCAACGGTGTACGGCACGCCCGAGACCATGCCGAACCGCGAGAGCGATGTTGTCGGCAAGGTCTGCTGCCCGTATGGGTTCAGCAAGTATCTCAACGAGCTGCTCCTGCATGATTTCGCGCGGCAGCGCGACAACTTCCGCTTTGCCTCTCTGCGCTACTTCAACCCCGTCGGCGCACATCCCTCCGGGCTCATCGGCGAGGACTGCGGTCAGAAGGCCCCCAACAACCTTGCCCCCTACATCACCCGCACCCTGCTCGGGCAGTTCCCGTATCTGAGCGTTTACGGCGATCAATACGATACCGCGGACGGAACGGGGGTCCGCGACTACATCCACGTTGTCGATCTGGCAAAGGGGCACATTGCGGCGCTGAACTATC
>ERZ506887.416-NODE-416-length-25163-cov-10.306715_pt1 | contig 25163 bp, 25 predicted proteins | sample MGYA00512905_ERZ506887 | MGnify/ENA metagenome assembly ERZ506887 | reverse complement strand
GCCACGAACGGACGACGTTCACCGCGATCGCCGCCGAATTCACGACGGTCACCGAACTCACGGCGTTCACCAAAACCGCGGCGTTCACCGCCGAATTCGCGGCGATCACCGAATTCACGACGGCCGAAACCGCGCTCGCCGCCTTCGCGACGGTCGCTGCGGCCGCCCTCGCGGCGGTCGGAACCAAAGGGAGCCCTATGCGGGCCGTTGTTCTGCCAAGGTTTGCGATCCATTTTGCTCATATCTCTTCAAAGGGGCCTGCCGCCTCCCTTTCCTTGCGGGAGTAGCGGTTCAGGCTGTGATTAACTGTCCGGCGACGACTGCGGCGTCTTGCCCGACAGCGTATCGCCACATTCTAAGTGATAACCAGTGGAATTTGTGCAAAGCGCAAGGATTGGATATAGACTTGGAGTACGGACAAGAGCGTTGTCCCATCAAAAAGCCACAACAAAAAGAGAGGTGTTATATGCCCCAATCTCTGCAGATCGTCTTCCACGGCATCAATCGTTCGCCCGCTGTCGAAACTGCGGTGACCGAAAAGGTTGAAGCGCTCCGTCGCTTCGACAACCAGCTCGGTGCCTGCAAAGTGACCGTCAGCCAGGAAGGTCACCAGACCATGGGCGCCTTCACGATTCGCATCGGCCTGATGGCATCGGGTCAGGAACTCATCGTGAACCGCACGAACATGGATGTGATGGCAGCGCTCAACGAAGCGTTTGACACGGTTCGCCGCTCGGTTAAGGAAGAGGCCGAAAAGCGCCGCAATCACTAATGGAATGACCTACGTCCGTACCTGAATGGTCGGACGGGGTCCCCGAAAGCGCCGGACAAGCATGCCGGCGCTTTTTTTATGTTCGTGCGGACAGCACCGCACATAAAAGCCAAAAGCCCGACAGGCGCTAACCTGACGGGCTTTGAAACTGGCGTCCCCACGGGGATTCGAACCCCGGTACCGACCGTGAAAGGGTCGTGTCCTAGGCCTCTAGACGATAGGGACCTTAATCGTGGTGGAGGATAGCGGGATCGAACCGCTGACCTCTTGCATGCCATGCAAGCGCTCTCCCAGCTGAGCTAATCCCCCATAGCTGGTGTCGTCCCTGACGACGTGTGTTATTATACCAGCTGAAAGGAGAGTTGTCAACAGCTTTTTTCAAATTCGTGCAAAAAAGTCCCGCCGGGGACATTTCTGCCTCCGGCGGGACTTGCGTCTAGGAGAACTCAGGCTTTGGTATACTGACGGTCAAAGATCTGGGGTGCTGCCTTGATGAGCAGCACAGCGCCCACCACAGTGATGAGTGTCTCCGGCAGCATGTAGCTGGCGTTGTACACGAGGCTGTAGGTCCAAGCGCTCAGACCCTCATTCAGGTTGCCCCAGACGAGGACGCCAGACAGGAAGCTGCACATGAAGCGCAGGAAGCCTGCGATGGCCGTACCGACGGCCACGCCGACCATCCAGTTCTTGAAGGGCCGGACGAAGAACTCTGCGGTACCCAGAGCCATAAAGGCCACCAGATAGTCCAGCAGGATCTCGCCGAGGAAGTAGATAAAGGTGGGCGTCGGGGGAGCCCAGAAGCCCAGCAGCATCTGCAGGCAGCCGTTCACCAGACCGGTGAACAGACCCCACTTGACGCCGTGGCGGAAGGAGACGAGCACGAAGGGCAGCATACTCAGCAGAGTGACGCTGCCGCCGTTGGGCATGGTGAAGATCTTGATGTTGGCCAGCACGGTGCCGATAGCCACCATCAGCGCGCACTCCACCAGCACCCGGGTCTTGGAGTAGGATTTCGACATGAGGATTCCTCTTCTCATAATAATAGTACACAAAAACAAAAATACGCCTGCTTTTGCTGGCAGGCGCACGGGCTGTTTGTGAAAATCGGGACCTTTCCGCAAACTACCTACGCCGGCATTACCCGGATCAGGTTCAAGGGTCTCTGCTTCCAGCAGATCTCAGCCTCACGGCGCCCCTGTTTTCATGTCCGCTTTCAGTATAGCCGCTCTCCGCCAAAAGTCAAGCCCCCGGCGGCATATCGGCCCGCCGGGTCACATATTCTGGAACAAGCACACTTTGGCGGGAGGGAGCAGTCATGAAAGGTGATCCGGAACAGCGGGCGCTGCTGCTGGGAGAGTACATCGTGGAGCATGGGGCCACCGTGCGGGCGGCGGCGCGGGCCTTCGGCTGCAGCAAGTCCACCGTACACAAAGACGTGTCGGTGCGGCTGCGGACGGTAGGCCCGGAGCTGTTCCGGCAGGTGCAGATGGTGCTGGCCCGGAACAAGGCTGAGCGCCATCTGCGGGGCGGCGCGGCCACCCGGGAAAAATACCACAAGCCTCGTTAACGGAAAGCGGCGGTGTCCAGGCACCGCCGCTTTGTCATGTCATCTGGTGGAACTGCTCCAGCGCCGCCTTTTCCAGCCGGCTCACCTGTGCCTGGCTGATGCCGATCTCCCGGGCCACCTCCATCTGGGTCTTGCCTTTGAGGTAGCGCAGTTCCATGATGCGCTTTTCGCGCGGGGTGAGACCCGCCACGGTCTGGCGGAACTGCAGCCCGCTGATCCAGCTGTCCTCGCCGTCGGGGTCGCGCACCTGGTCGATGACGTACACCGCATCGCCGCCGTCGGCGTAGACCGGTTCCTCAAGACTCAGCGGCTCCACCACCGATTCCAGCGCCGCCGACACCTCGCGGCGGGACAGACCGGTCTTCTGGGCGATCTCGTCCACGGTGGGTTCACGGCCCAGCTGCTTTTCCAGTTCCTCGCGGGACTGCATGGCCCGGTAGGCCGTGTCCCGGAGGCTGCGGCTCACCCGCAGGGCGTTGTTGTCCCGCAGGAACCGCCGTATCTCGCCGATGATCATCGGCACGCCGTAGGTGGAGAACCGCACCTGCTGGGCCGGGTCGAAGTTGTCGATGGCCTTGATGAGCCCGATGCACCCCACCTGAAACAGGTCGTCCATGTTCTCGCCCCGCTGCGAAAAGCGCTGCACCACGCTGAGCACCAGCCGCAGATTGCCCTCTATCATGCTCTGGCGGGCCTCTTTGTCCCCGGCCCGCGCCCGGGTGAGCAGGTCGCGTTTCTCCTGCTCGGACAGTATCGGCAGTTCGGCGGTGTTCACGCCGCACAGCTCAACCTTGTTGTACATCCCCTACCCTCCGGTTTCGTTTCAATTTCACCGGAAGTATGGCCGCAGGGGCAGGATAACATTCATTCCAAATTCAGGGGGCTACTCCCCCAGCTGTTCCCTCAGCTGCCGTATGATCCTTTTCTCCAACCTCGAAATATAGCTCTGGCTGATGCCGATGGCGTCTGCCACCTCCTTCTGGGTCCGCTCCACGCCGTCCAGCAGGCCGAAGCGCAGCTCCATGATCTGCCGCTCCCGGGGCGAGAGCTGCTCCACCGACCGGCGGAGGCTGGCCCGCTCGGCGTCCTGTTCGAGACGCTGGCCCACCTGATTCTCCTCGCTGCTCAGCACGTCCGACAGCAGCAGCTCGTTGCCGTCGCCGTCGATGTTCAGCGGCTCGTCGATGCTGGCCTCCTGCCGCCGGTTGGAGCTTTTGCGCAGATACATCAGGATCTCGTTGCCGATGCAGCGGCTGGCGTAAGTCGCCAGCTTGATGCTCCGCTCGGGCGTGAAGGTGTTCACAGCCTTGATGAGCCCGATGGTGCCGATGGACACCATATCCTCCGAGGGGACGCCGCTGCCCTCGTATTTCTTCGCAAGGTACACCACCAGCCGCAGGTTATGGGTGATGAGCTCATCCCGGGCGGCGGGGTCGCCGTCGGCCATCCGGGCCAGAAGGGCTTTCTCCTCTTCCGGGGTCAGGGGCGGCGGCAGACCCGGCCCGCCGTTCAGATAATGTACGCCGCCCGTCCAGCTCAGTCTGGCCCAGAGGCGCTGCAAAAGATTTACAATTTGTTGAAACACAGGCACATCCCTCCCACTGTATTGTCATTTACCCAGCAGCGCCGCCGTTTCCGCGCTGACGAGAGCCGTCCATCCGCCCGGCGGAGGCGGCATATCGCAAAACGCTGCGTATATTCCGTCCTGTTTTCTACCGTTTGACGCAAGCGCGGCAGGCAGGGCGGGCAACAGACAGTGTCCCGCGACGGTCTGACAGGGTACGAACCGCACGCCCCACTCCGGGCGAGGCTCTGCGCCGACGCCCGCGAGGCAGGCGTCCAGATACGCCCTCACCCCGGCGGGCAGAGGCACGGCATCCAGCCGCACCAGCACCACCGCCCGGCCTGAAAGCGGCTCCTGCACATGGAAGCCGGTGTCGCAGAAGACGCTCAGCGGGACGACCTGCCCGGCCACCGACAGCTCCGCCCCAAAGCAGGCCGGGCCGCTGCGGCCCAGAACGTGCAGCACTCCCTCTACCACGCCGCAGACCCCCGCTGTGGACGCCAGCAGCAGCCCCGGCGACACCGGCAGATAGAAGCTGAGGTTGTTGCAGGCCGCGCCGGGCAGGAAAAGCGCCCCCGTGAGGGTCAGATTGAGCAGGACGAACCACGCCGTGAGCCGGGCGGTGTTCAGCGCCCCCTGCCAGCCGTAGGCAGCGGCTACGCAGAGGGCGGCGGACGTACCTTTATAAGTAAGGGCCAGCGGCCAGGGGGCGGTGGGGGCCAGCAGGGCCAGCGACGACACTGCCGCCGCTCCCGCGCCGCCCACCAGCCGCAGCGGCGAACAGCACGCCCCGCACAGCAACCCCGCCGCCAGCAGGAACGCCGCCCCCACCACGAAATTCACCAGAAGAAGCACATCGAGATAGATGACCGTCCGCACAAGCCCCACCCCCTCCCTCTAGGATAGCAGAGGGGCGGGAGGAAAAGGGTCGAACCCTCTCAGGCGCTTTGCGCCACTGCCCGGGTTGCGGCTCCCAGCGGGGGAGCTGGCGAGCGAAAGCGAGACTGAGAGGGCTTTTTTTGCAAAAACCCCTTGCAAACTTCCCCGAGATGCGGTATAATACATCTCGCGGCAAGTCCGCTGAGAATCGAATATCTGCCTCTTTAGCTCAGTCGGTTAGAGCACCTGACTGTTAATCAGGGTGTCGCCTGTTCGAGTCAGGCAAGAGGCGCCAGCAAGCGATGGATATTCTTCCATCGCTTTTTTGTTTATCTGCATCTTTTTCGCCCTTTCTTTACGGTTCTTAAAAAATATCGCCTTGAAGAACCCTAGTGGTTGTGGTATACTTTTATAAGTTTATAGGCGTGGAAAAGGTACTGTGCAGGCTGCACAGTCTTTTCTGCCCACAGACAGGCGCTCCCCGGTCAGAAGACTGCCGTGCAGGAGCGCAGTTTTTTCGTTGGTCAAATCAGCAGGCCGGCCGGTAGCTTTGTGCGGCAAACACGGGGCGGCAGGGCAGCTTGGTGTCGTTTGAATAAATCTTGAGAGTAAAAGGAAACATCTATGCGTTATACCTACGTCCGGCAGCACGATACCACCGACTGTGCGGCTGCCTGTCTGGCCATGGTGTGCCTGCACTACAAAAAGGAAGTTACCATCACCCGCCTGCGGGATATGATGGGCACCGACCTGAAAGGCACCAACCTTGTCGGCCTGCAAAAAGCCGCCAATGAACTTGGTTTTACCACCGCCGCAGTCCGCGTGGACCGCGAAAACTTTCTGAGTGATTTCTCACTTCCCTGTATTGCGCAGGTCATTACTGATCAGGGCTTGGCGCACTTTGTTGTGGTGTTCAAAAAGACCACCATCAAGGACGAGGGCGCGCGCCGCAAGCACATGCTGCAGGACGCCGAAGCCCGCAAGGAAGAAGAGGAAAAAGGCAAAAAGCATAAGTGCAAGGATTACGTCATCATCGGCGACCCCGGCACGGAGCTGAAAAAGATCAGTCTGGACGAGTTCTACAAGAACTTCACCGGCGTGCTGCTGCTGATGAACCCCACCTCGGAGTTCAAGGGCGGCAAGATCGAAAAGGGCGGCATGATGAAGCGGTATATCAATCTGCTGCTGCCCCAGAAGAAACTGTTCTTCTACGCCATCCTCAGCTCGGTGATCACCACCATACTGGGCATCGCGTCCTCCATGTTCAACAAGATCCTGATGGACGAGGTGCTGCCCTACGGGCTGAACAATCTGCTGGTCACCTTGATCTTGGTGTTCAGCGTGGTCAGCATTACCAGTACCCTGATCGGCTTTGTACGCCAATGGGTGCTGATTCATCTGTCCATCAAGATCGATATCCCGCTGATGCTGGGGTACTTCGGGCACATCTTCAACCTGCCCATGAAGTTCTTTGCCACCCGCAAGACCGGTGATATCACCACCCGTTACTCGGACGCAAACACCATCAAATCCATCTTTACCAGCATTGCGCTGAGCCTTGTGATGGATATTTCCATGGCTGTCATCACCGGCATCATTCTGTTCCGCATGAACGCCATGCTGTTCTCCATCTCGCTGTTCATGGCGCTGGTCAGCATCCTGCTGGTGCTGGTGTACAAGCAGCCCTATAAAAAGATCAACGAAGAGAGCATGGCACAGTCTGCCGCGCTGAACAGCCAGATGATCGAGAGCCTGCGCGGCATCGAGACCGTCAAGTGCAACGCCAACGAGCAGACCGAGCTGGATAATCTGGAACGCGAGTACATGAAGAGCTTGAAGATCAGCCTGCGTTCCAGCCGCATCAGCACCACGCAGGGTCTGATCTCCTCCTTCATCTCCACCGGCTTCAGTATGCTGACCACCTATGTGGGCATCACGCAGGTGCTGAACGGTGAGATGACGCTGGGCGGCTTTATGGCGTTCAGCACCCTGTCCGGCTACTTCACCTCCCCCCTGAGCAACCTGATCGGCTTGCAGATGGAAATTCAGGAAGCCAGCATCTCCATGAAGCGTCTGACCGAGATCATGGACTACCCCGCCGAGTACGAGACCGCAGACGGCGTGGAGCAGAGCGAGATGAGCAAGGTGGAGGGTGACATTGAGTTCAAGGATGTTACCTTCCGCTACGGCAACCGCGCCCCCGCACTGGATCATGTCAGCTTTACCATCCCCGCCGGTAAAAAGGTGGCGCTGGTGGGCGGCAGCGGCAGCGGCAAATCCACCATTACCAAGCTGCTGCTGAAATACTACGACCCCGAGGACGGCGAGATCGATGTGAACGGCGTGAATCTGGCCGAGTACACCAACAGTTCGGTGCGCCGTGCCATTGCTTATGTGCCCCAGAACATCGAGCTGTTCAGCAAGACCATCTACGACAACATCCGCATCTCCCGCATGGACGCTACGCTGGACGAGGTGAAGGAAGCCGCCAAAAAGGCCGACGCTCACGAGTTTATCCGTCACCTGCCGCTGCAGTACAACACCTATCTGGAGGAAGCCGGCAACGGCCTGTCCGGTGGTGAGAAGCAGCGTATCGCACTGGCGCGTGCCTTCCTGAAGGACTCCAACCTCTACATTCTGGACGAGTCCACCAGTAATCTGGACTTTGCCACCGAGACGCTGATCTTCAACATGATCTACGAGCAGCTGGCGGATCGCTCCATGCTGATCGTGGCGCACCGCCTTTCCACCATCCGTGACTGTGACCTGATCCTTGTGATGGATCACGGTAAGATCGTGGAGCGCGGCAACCATGAGGAACTGATGGCAAAGGATGGTCGCTATGCCGAGCTGTGGAACATGCAGCAGGGCATCTTCCGCAAGCACAAGCCCGAGCCCGCTCCGCAAATGCCTTCCGCTGTGGTGGAAGAGGACGACGACGGCGAGTCCATCACCTACTGACCGCACCGCATCCGCAGCCTTTGCCCGGATGCTGCATAAGCTTTTTCCCGCTGGGGAAACCAAAGAATGCCTCGTTATGGTGTGCCCGGAGGCAGACGCTTCCGGGCACCTTTTTGTTTCGGCTTACATTAAAAATAACAGGATTAGGGGTAATTTATCATGAATGAAATCAAAGTTGCTGAAAACAAGACCCTCAAGCTGACCAATGTCCTCTCCCGCACTCTGCACCCGGAGGAGCTGGCTAACCTACCGGTCATCCTGACCCAGATGCAGAATTTTATGAAGAGCAACGGCGTGCAGCCCATCGGCCCGCTGGTGCAGGCGATCAAGCCCGGTACCGGCCCGGATCAGCTGCCGGAGATGTACATGATGCAGCAGGCCACCCAGATGATCCCCAACATGGAGCCCGGCTACCACATGGACGCTGTGCTGCGGGTAAAGAACTGCCTGTATGCCCACTACACCGGCCCGCTGAGCCAAAGCCAGCTGGCCTCCTCTAAGCTGCAGATCCATGCTTTTGAGAACGACATCAAGATGACCGGCAGCAGCTACACCATCTATGTCAATCAGGACGATGACGATGCCGTGGTCGATGTATTTATGGAGACCAAATAATTATGACAACAACCATTCAGAACCTTTCGGATCTGCAGGACCGCAGGATCATGATGGACAAAAAGCTGCCCCCTTACGGGTACGCCTTTGTCATTCTGACCGGCCTGTTCATGATCTTTCTGGTGATCTGGAGCACCCAGACCAACCGCATCTATGTCAGCCAGAACAGCGGTGTGGTGCAGGCCGCCAACAAGACCTACATCATGTCCAGCTACTCCGGCTCCATCACCGAGTTGTATGTCTCTGAGGGCAGCTATGTGAATGAGGGCGACCTGATCGCCCGGCTGAAGAGCACCGACCTGGATATGCAGAAGGATAATCTGCAAAGCCAGCTGGATATCTACCAGAAGCAACTGGATCAGTACAACAAGCTGCTCAAGTGCATTCAGGACGACACCAACTATTTTGACGAAGCCAACGCCGAGGATCAGCCCTACTACTACCAGTACCAGACCTACAAAAGTCAGGTAGCGCAAAAGACCTTTGACGCCACCACCTATCAGGCTGCCGGTTACTCCGACACCCAGATCAAGGCTTTGATGGAGCAGAACCAGAGCGAGCTGGAGTCTTTGTACTACTCTACCATGCAGTCCATCTCCCAGAGCATTACCAGTGCACAGGTCAACGTGGATAACCTGCAGGCGCAGCTGGATTCCTTGAACACCGGCGCCAACGATTACTTCATCTACGCGCCCACCTCCGGCGTGATCCACATGGACACCCCCTACAAGGAGGGCATGGTGCTGAGCGCCGGTTCCGCACTGGCTACTGTCGCCAGCGAGAACGATGATCTGGAGATCATGGCCATGGTGACGGTAAATGACCGTCCCCTGCTGCACGTCGGCGACCCCTGCAAGATCGCCATCACCGGTCTGTCGGAGTACTCCTACGGCACGCTGACCGGCACCGTTACCTCCATTGACAGCGATGTGACCGCCAGCAGCAACGCCTCCTACTACAAGATGACCATCAAGCCCGACGCCACCTATGTGGTGAGCCGCAGCGGCGACAAGGTGGATCTTTCCAACGGTATGAGCGTGACCGCCCGCGTGGAATACGATCAGGTCACCTATTTTGAGTATGCCATGGAGGCTCTGGGCGTGCTGTTCCGCTAAAACGGACTGCACAGCACGGCAGGATGTCCCCCTTTTACACCCACCCCAAAGAGGTACAAACAACATGATTCAAACCGCAAAGAAACTGGCCGCCTGTGTGCTGATGCTGGGTGTGCTGCTATGCGGCACCGCGCTGAGCGCTGCTGCCGCCAGCCTGCCTGTTGAAGAGCAGAACGGCGTTTCGCTGCCATGGCTCAAGGATGTGCCCGCCGAGAGCATTGCCACCGGCAGCTACTCTGCCAATATGCTGCTGGGCGCTTCCCAACAGCTGTCCCCTGTGGTCAAGCCCAGTTACAGCACCGACTCTGTGGTCTTTTTGACCGATGACAGCAGCGTGCTGACCGTAAGCAGCAGCGGCGTGGTACAGGCTGTAGGCGTTGGCACCGCCACCGTTACGGCAGCCGCCGGCAACCAGATCTGCGCCTACACCATCGTGGTTTCCATGGATTCCACCATGATCGTGACCGAGATGGATCTTTCCCTTTCCTCCAATACTATCTATGTGGGCAACTCGGTGTCGGCTTCGCTGCAGGTGCGCCCCAGCTCTGCCTCCAACTACGCCACCGTTACGCTGACCTCCTCTAACGAGAAGATCGCCACGGTGAACAGCTTTGGCCGCGTGACCGGCGTAGCCCCCGGCAAAGCCACCATTACCGCCACCTGTGGCTCTGTGGTAGCCACCACCACCGTTACGGTGCTTGCCCTGCCCACGGATTCCTCTACCGGCACAAGCGGCACTCCATCCAGCAACAGCGGACAGGTGATCACCCCCAACACCAACTATATCGTGCTCAAGCCCGGTGCCACCCGCACCATCACGGCCAAAGCTACCCCCGCGAGTGCATCCCAGTCCTTCACCTTCAAGTCCGGCAACAGCAGCATCGCCACGGTCAGCCCCACGGGCGTGGTCACGGCGGTAGGCACCGGTTCTACCTCCATTACCATCTCCAATGGCAAGGCCACTGCCATGGTCACGGTCATCGTAAACCGCTCGGCAGAGGCTTCCTCCGGCAGCAACAGCAGCAATGACAGCACGAACACCCCGGACGATAGCACTTCCATCCCGCTGGACCCCGTGGTGCAGACCATTCAGGACAGCACGGAGGATCAGGTAGTGTTTGCCCAGTCCGAGGTGCCCATTGTGACCGGTGATATCCTGAACGCCCTGCGCACCACCGGTAAGACCCTGTGCGTGGTGGGCGACGGCTACACCCTGAACATTTCCGGCAAAAATATAAAGAGCACCACCAGTGAGATCGACACCGCTATTACCTTCACCGAGAGCGAAGAGGGGCTGGAGTTTGAGCTGGACAACGGCCGCACCCTTCCCTGTGCGGTGCAGCTGGAGCTGGACGTGAGCACTTACTCCCACCTGTACCTGTACAACACCATCAGCAACAAGTGGCAGTACCTGAACAGCTACAAGGACGGCGTGATCACCGCTGACACGGCCGGTCGCTACCTGCTGACCAACCACAACCTGCGGTTCAGCAATATCGACTGGACCTTCTTCATCGCCGGCGGCGTGGTGATCGTTATCATTGCCATTGCCTACATCGCATTCAAAAAGCGCTACTGGTTCTGGTAATTCCCCCGCTATTCTGCATAAAACAAACCGCCCGCTGCACAAGCTTCTGTGCAGCGGGCGGTTTTGTGTTTTACTTGTGAAAAAGTGGTTTCGAAACGCCTACGGGCGTCTCGGAACCACAGATAAAGCGCTATTTTCCCTTTCCGGTCACTCCACCGTTACGCTCTTAGCCAGATTGCGGGGCTTATCCACGTCGCAGCCGCGCAGCACCGCCATATAGTAGGCGAACAATTGCAGCGGCACGATGAGCTGCAACGGCATCAGGATGTCGTCGTACTCGTCCAAGCGGATGACCTCGGTGGCAACGCCCTCCGGCACTTCCGCCTCCTTAGTGGTGAACAACAGCACCCGCGCCCCGCGGCTGCGGGTCTCCTTGGCGTTGGAGATGGTCTTTTCGTAGACGTTCTTCTGGGTGGCCAGCGCGATGACCGGCACACCGTCCGTGATCAGGCTGATGGTACCGTGCTTCAGCTCGCCTGCCGCGTAGGCATCCGAGTGCACATAGCTGATCTCCTTCAGCTTCAGGCTGCCCTCCAGTGAGAGGGCGTAATCGAACCCGCGCCCGATGAAAAAGCAGCTCTGGGTGTTCACATAGCGGCTGGCAAGGTACTTGATCTGCTCGCAGTCTGCCAGACGGGGCTTGATGACCTCTGGCGCATGCAGCAGCTGGGCGGTGTAGTACTTTGTCTTTTCCTCGGTCAGCTGCCCCCGCGCGTAGGCCAGACGCAGGGCAAACAGGTACAGCACGCACAGCTGCACCATATAGGCCTTGGTGGATGCCACTGCAATCTCCGGCCCTGCGTAGGTGTACATGACATAATCCGCTGCCCGGGCAATGCTGCTGCCCACCACGTTCACGATGGCAAGCACCGGCACACCCCGGCTCTTGGCCAGCTTGAGGGCGGCCAGCGTATCGCTGGTCTCACCGGACTGGCTGATGATGATGACCAGATCTTCCGGCTTCAGGATGGGGTCGCGGTAGCGGAACTCGCTGGCGATATCCACCTCTGCGGGCACCCGCGCCAACGTCTCGATGGCGGTCTTGCCCACCATACCGGCGTGCATGGCCGTGCCGCAGCCCACCAGATGTACCGTGCCAATGCTGCGCAGCTTTTCGTCCGTCAGTTCCGGGATGCGCAGCTCCGGCAGACCGTTCTCCACCCGGGGGCTGACCGTTGCCGTGATGGCGGCGGGCTCCTCGTTGATCTCCTTGAGCATAAAGTGGGGGTAGCCGCCCTTTTCGGCGGCCTCCATATCCCAGTCTGCGGTCAGTTTTTCGCGCTCCACCGCCTCGCCGAACTCGTTATAGAAGCGGATACCCTGCGCCGTGCACACGGCCATGTCCCCTTCTTCCAGCACGCTGTACCGGCGGGTATACTTGAGCAGCGCCGGGATATCCGAAGCCACAAAGTTTTCGCCTTCACCCCAGCCCACGATGAGCGGGCTTTCCCGCTTGACCGCAAAGATAGTGTCCGGGTAGTCCTTGAACAACACCGCCAGCGCGTAGCTGCCCCGCACCTTGGCAAGCGCTGCCTGCAACGCCTGTAAGGGCTCGCCCTGATAGCAGCTGTCGATGAGCTTTACCAGCACCTCGGTGTCGGTCTCGCTGGCAAAGGTGTAGCCTTTAGCAATCAGGCGCTCCTTTAAAGCGCCGTAGTTTTCAATAATGCCGTTATGCACGATGCTGACCCGGGGCGTGGAGTGGGGATGGCTGTTCACGTCGCTGGGCTCGCCGTGGGTCGCCCAGCGGGTATGACCAATGCCGCAGCTGCTCTGGGGCAGCGACAGTTCTTCCAGCTTGCTGCGCAGGGTGGCGAGCCGCCCCTTGCTTTTGACCACGCGGATACCGTCCCGCTGGGTGAGCGCCACACCGGCAGAATCGTACCCGCGGTACTCCAGCTTTTCCAAGCCGTCCAGCAGCACCTGCTGGGCGCTGCGCATGCCAACATAACCTACAATGCCACACATACAAAATACCTCCAGACCGACTGCGGCGCGCCGAAATGCGCTGCTGCACAGTCAGTTTCCTCTATCAAAGTCTATGTTCTTGTATGGCTTTCTTTGCAGGGTTCTGTTCCGGTATTGCTGCCGGTTTTTGCCCTGTTCTGCGGCTGGTATAGCCCTCAGCCGGAGAAACACCCGCCGAATCTTTCGATGATTCCTCTCCTCGTCACCCTCACGGCTGTCACCCGTGTGGCCCGGCGCTTTGTGTCAGCTTGTGGTACACATTCCTTCTTTCAATGTTTTTTGCTCAATGCATTCCCAGCATTTTATGCAGCTTGGGCTGCCACTTCAGCTTGTACAGCAGCAGCATATTGCACAGTGCACGGTCGTACAGGGCAAAGGCCACGTTGCCCATGCCCAGTGTGAGCAGGGACATTGCCAGCGCGGTGGTGCGCAGCTCCTGCGAAACGCTGCCCGCCGGTACTATCACCAGCAGCAGACCGTACATTGCCAGCACCGCCGCGTTGCACAGCAGCAGCTTGCACACCAGCTGCAACGCCCGGGGACGGATGCGGTCAAACCGGGGCTTCACCAGCGGGTAATAGCCCAGCAGCACGGTGAAGATCAGAGCGATCTCCTTATCCGGCACAAAGAGCAGCCCCAGCAGGCTGACGGCTGCGTACGCCGTCCATGCCATGGTGATGCCGCACTCCATGCACACCGTTGCAATGAGAAAGCTGGCCACCGCAGGCGCGATGAACATGGCAATGGGGATGATGGTGCCCAGCAGCATCAGTGCCACACACAGTGCCGCCGCCATGCCGCAGTAGGCCATGGCCCAGCTTTTGCTTTTTCGTTTCTTCATGGGATCTCCCACTTTTCGGTATCTACATCCTGCTCCAGCGGGTAGACCGCGTGTTGCAGACCTAAGATCATGATATTATTCAGCAGGGTGTCATTCAGCTTGAGATCCAGCATCTTGTATGCCCGCATCAGGTCGTTGACCGCTGCCAGCGCCTGCCGCCGGGCGTTCTCTATAGCGGCAGCCTGCCCGTTGAGCTCGTTGACCACGAACACGTTGTACTGACCGTTGCGGCGGTCGGTCTCAAAGCGCTCGGCCTTGTCCAGCAGATAGAAGATGCGGCCGATGCAGCTGCCGATATACCGCATACTCTTGCGCTGGTTGGGATCGTCCGTAGCCAGCGTGGAGTACAAAGCGCCGTAGACGTTGCTCATGGGCTCAGCCGCAAGGGCGTAGTTTTTGGCGCTCAGGTTCATCTGCACCACCGCCTGTTCCCGCTCCTGCGCAAACAGCCGCTCCAGTGCCGGGTTCTCCTGCCGGGCTTTGTCGTAGGCGCGGCGCAGCAACAGCTTGTCCGCTGCGCGGCGCAAACGCTTGACCGGGCGCAGCTCGCTGTACTTGCGGTCCTGCAAATTATGCCAGCCCATCAAGATCTCCGTCTGCGCCGCCTGCCGGATGCCCAGCGTCTGGCACATCATGCTGCGCTGGAACGGCGTACCGGGCACTCGCTGCCGTTTGCAGGTGGGCATACGCCCCGCCAGACTGTCGGACAGGATGGCAAACAGCACCCCGTTGGTGCGCAGCAGATGGCAGGCATAGAAGCCGTAAGACTTGTACATCTGCCGCCGCACCCCGCGGAGATAACGCATATAGGTGTTGTAATCCCGGATCGTCAGTTCCGGCAGGTAGGGCCGCATCCGTCCCTTCATAAGAGCCAGCCATCCTTTCTGTACAGTTTTTGTATCCTGCGGTCAATAAGGTTAGTATAATCCTTTTTGTTCGGCAACGCAACTACCGGATGCAAAAACTGCTGTAATTTGTCATTATGCCGAATTTTGTGAAATCTATTTTTCTATTAAAAATACCCGCAGACCGTCTCTTTTCAGCAAAAGATGATCTGCGGGTATTTGTGCCGGATTTTCCCGGTAAAAGACACACTTTCCCGGTGTAACGTTTGCCGGGGCAGGGCTTAAATGCCCTTACTTCTTTTCAAAATGGGTGCGCTTGCCGTCAAAGCCGGATTTGGGCATGGGCTTTGCCATCTTTTCGGTCTTGGGGGCGTTATAGTACATATACAGCTGGCAGGGGATCATACCGTTGTACATCTTGCGGCGCTTGTTGGCGCGCTTGCCGTAGTGCACTTCAAAGTCCATATCGGCGGTAATAGCGTACAGACCGGCGCAGGGGTTTGCTTCCATCTGCTGTCCCAGCGTGCGTGCCAGCTTGGCAGCGCCCTCAATAGTGCCCAGGCGCTCACCGTACGGGGGGTTGGTCAGTACGATGGCTTCCGGCTTTGCGGCAAAGGTGGCAACATCCGCCACCTCAAAGTGGCAGCGGTTTTCCACACCCGCCAGCTTGGCGTTGGCGTTGGCCTGTGCCACGGCGGCGGGGTCGATATCGTAGCCGAAAGCTTCAAAGCCCACGTCCAGTTTGGACTCTGCCAGTGCCTTCTGGCGCTGCTCTGCCCACAGGGCAGCGGGCACAAAGCTGTAACGCTCGGCGGCAAAGCGGCGCTTCAGACCCGGGGCGATGTTCATGGCCTTCTGTGCGGCTTCAATCAGCAATGTGCCGCTGCCGCAGAAAGGATCCTCCACCAGGCTGTCGCGGCGCACGCGGCCAAGGTCGGCGATGGTAGCCGCCAGCGTCTCACGCAGGGGGGCTTCCATGGCGTTGCGGCGGTAGCCGCGCTTGTGCAGGCCCTCGCCGGTGGTGTCCAGCATGATCTCGCACACATTTTTGCGCAGCATAAAGCGCACTTTGTACTCCACGCCGCTCTCAGGCAGCACAGTGGTGCGGTGACCCTTCATCAGGCGCTTGACCACCGCCTTTTTAATGACGCTCTGGCAGGCGGGGATGCTGGTCAGCTGGCTGTTCAGGGAAGAGCCGGTGACCGGGAAAGCAGCGTCCGCGGGCAGAAACTCCTCCCACGGGATGGAATACACGCCGTCGAACAGCTCGTCGAAGGTGGCGGCCTTGTAGCGTGCCAGCAGCAGCATCACGCGCTCCACGGTGCGCAGGTTGAGGTTTGCGGCAGCGATCATCTCTGCCCCGCCGCAGAAGCTCAGACGGCCATCCTCCACCCGGATGTTCTCTGCGCCGATGCGGGTCAGCTCAAATTTAGCGGTGGATTCGCACCCGAAAAAGCAGGGCGCGATCAGTTCAAATTTTGCGGGCATGGTAGTTCCTTTCTGTTCTGTACCGAAAAAACAGACCTGTCCGACCGGGGACAGGCCTGCCTGTGTTCCTTGTGATCCCAGCTGATGCAATGGCTCAGCGGCCACGGCGGCTGCGGGGGGCATAACCGCCGCCCCGGCGGTTGTTGGTCTCGTGATCGAGATCTGCCATTTTCTCCTCGCTCTGGCTCTTGAAGCGGCTCATCATGTCCTCAAAGCTCAGGTTGTCGGAGCGGGCGGGTGCCTTGGGCTGCCACACGCGGGGAGCAGCCTCCCGGGCAGGGCCACGGCCGCCTTCACGGGGGGCACGGCCTGCGCCGCGACCGCCGGAGCGTCCGCCCTCCTGCCCATTGCGGAAGCCGCCCGGACGGGGGCCTGCGGGGCGGCCATCCCGGGGCTGACGCGGAGCCGGGGGCAGCAGCCGCTTGATGGACAGTGCGATCTTGCCGTCCGGTGCAATGTTGATGACCTGCACCTTTACTGCATCGCCATCGTGCAGCACGGTGTTAATATCCTGCACGAACTCGTTGGATACCTCGGAAATGTGGACCATGCCGACACGTCCCTCCGGCAGCGCAACAAATGCGCCAAAGGGCTTTACACCGGTCACGCGGCCTTCGAATACGTTCCCTACCTCAATTGCCAAAACTCAATACTCCTTGTTTTCCAAAACTCTTGACCTGCCGCGCGGTCAGTTACCGGTCACATCCACAAAGATGCGCTCGTTGGGTGCGGCGTAGTTGTAAGAGTCGCGTGCGACCCATTCGGTGATCTGGTCGGCATCGCCGCTCAGTACGCGCTGCAGTTCCTGATTTTCCGTCTGTTGCTGCGCCACCTGTTCGTTCAGTGTTTCCAGTTCTGCCCGCTTGGAGCTGATGGTGACCTGATTGGAGATATAAGCCGCCAGCATACTCAGCAAAAGCAGCACGAAAAACAGGCGGAACGCCATGGTGACCACTGCATTCTTTCTGCGCTTTTTGCGTCCCGTATTCGTCATTGCCTTACGCTCCTGTCTGAACAGCAGACCTTCTGCGTCTGTTCTCTTACTTTGATACGTTTGAATTATACAACAATGCCCGCTGGTTTGGCAAGTTCTTTTTGGATTTTTTTTGCGGTTCTTTCTGCGTTCCGGCGTAATTTGCGGGCAGTTTTAGCCGCAGCGCGGCGGCGGCGCACAGGCTGCACCGCAAAACGGTGCAAAATACGGCCGGGCAGGCGCAAAACAGCCCCGATCCCCCGCCCCAGCGCCCGCAGCGGGATGCCCAGCGCCCCGGCAGTGCAAAGGGCAGCGGCAAAGGCTGCCGCCACCATGTACCACCGCAATACGCCTGCATTGCTGTACCCGGCGGCGTAGCTCTGACACACCAGCAGCACCGCGCCGGAAAGCAGCACGTCCGGCACAAAAGCCGCCCTGCCCCGCACCGGCAAAAACGCCCGCACCGCACCAAGGGCTGCGCCCAGCACAGCGCAGGCGGCAGCTTCCTGCAAAAGCCGGGCAGGCAGCAGCACCTGCACCATCAGCGCAGCAGCCGGTGCCAGAAGCCCCCGGCTGCGCGGGCGGCGGTATATTCCAGCCCATCGAACCGCCCGGTCAGCTTTGCCTCCCCTGCTTCCAAGTCCAGCGTCTGCATACTGATCTGCGCACCGGACAGGTGCAGAATGCCCTTGCCGGTCTCCAGCGCGGCACTTTCGGCGCTGCAATGCAGCACCCTTTGCACCCCGGTAACAGTCAGCCTGCTACGGCTTTCTAAGATCAGGTCATGGGGCAGCGGCGGCTTTGCTGCAGCTTTTTCCATAGGCAGTCCCCCTCTGCCAGCATTGTATGCGGGCAGGCAGGGCGGTTATTCCGCGATCACCTCGTACATCTCGCGGGCAACATCCTTTGTGCGGGGCTCTACATCCGAAAGCACCCGCACCTTGATGGGCCGGTTGCCAAAGGTGACCTCGATGATATCCCCGGCGTTAACGGCCTGACTGGCCTTTGCCACCTTGCCGTTGATGAGGATGCGGCCTGCATCCGCCACCTCGTTTGCCACGGTGCGGCGCTTGATGAGGCGGGAGACCTTGAGATATTTATCCAGACGCATTTGGGTCGTTCCTTTCTTTTCAGCAAAAAAGCCGCCGAACCTTGTGCAGGCAGCGGCGGCGTGACAGAACCGATTACAGGGTGTCCTTCAGGGACTTGCCGGGCTTGAACACGATGCTGCGGGAAGCAGCGATGGTGATGGGCTCGCGGGTACGGGGGTTGATGCCCTGACGCTCGGCGCGCTCGCGCACCTCAAAGGTGCCGAAGCCGGAGATGCTGATTTTTTCGCCCTCGGTCATAGCCTTGCCCAGTGCTTCAAAAACGGCGTTGACAGCCTGCTCAGCGCTCTTCTTGCTCATTTCGGTGTTTGCCGCAACCTGTGCGATCAAGTCGGTCTTGGTCATATTATTTGCCTCCATCTGATTTTTGTCTTAAATTCTCTCGTTCTATCGGAGCAGGTCATTCGACCTGAATACCGCTTTGTTCCTGTTCCAGACACTGCTGTGCAAAGCGCTTGGACGCAAAAGTCAGCGCTTCCTCTGCATCCACCCCCGCAAGCCGGGCGGCGTTCACCGCTGCAAACAGCAGCTGGCCTGCGGCTTCCTGATTTGCGGCGGCATCTGCCTTGCCAAAGTCCTGCACGGCGGCTTCCAGCTGATGCTGCGCTGCGGCTGCGTCCTGCTGCCCAAGGCCGTGCCCGGCGGCACGCTTTTGCAGCTTTTGCGCCCGCATGAGTGCGGGCAGCGTAGCAGGCACGGTGGCCAGCTCGTCGGCCAGAGTGGTGCGACCCTTTTCCTTATTTTTGAGCGCATCCCAGCCATTTATACCGGCGTTTTCCGCTGCGGAGGATGTAAAAATGTTGGGGTGCCGGAACACCAGCTTTTCGCAGACATTGCGGCACACATCCTCAAAGGTAAAGCGTCCCCGCTCTTCCTCCATGGCGGCGTGGAACACCACCTGCATCAGCACGTCCCCCAGCTCTTCCCGGAGCAGCACGGCGTCGTCTGCATCAATGGCTTCCAGCGCCTCGCAGGTCTCTTCCAGAAAATTTTTGCGGATGGACGCATGGGTCTGCACCTTATCCCACGGACAGCCGTTTTCCGGGTCCCGCAGGATGCGGATCACCTGCAGCAGCTGCTCCGCCGTATAGGGCGGCTGTGGGTTCCAGTCCAGCACACGTTCCATCTCCTTTTTGAAAAGATATTGTAGATTCTACCGCAGTCACTGCGGTTTTTCAAGCAAAAAGCCGCAATTTTCCCGCTTTGTTCATGGTTTTCTGCGCTTTTCACAAAAACAGGACGGCGTCCTGTGGGGGATACCGCCCTGTTGCAAACTTTTCCGGTTACGGGCTTACAGCTGTGCGCCGCACTTATTGCAGAACAGTGCATCGTCCGAGACGGGCGCGCCGCACTGCGGGCAGGTCTTGCGGGCAGGCTGAGCGGGCTGTTCCGGGGCAGCTTCTTCTGCCTCCTCCATGGGGGCTTCGTAGTCCACCTCGGCGGCTTCGACCGGGGTCAGGGTAGCCTTCAGGCGGGTGATCTCCTGCTCAATGGTATCGATCATCTCGATATATTTATCCACCAGCGGCTGGTTCTCCTCCTTGCCCTTGGCAAGACTGTACACCAGTGCGCCCAGCTGACGCTGTGCCTTGAGCAGCTTGCCCTGCTCGTTGACCAGCAGCGCCTGCGTCTTGCCCTTTTCGGCCAGATCCATGGCAGCATTCTTGCCCTTTTCGGCATATTCCAAACCCATTGCTTTGATCTTGTTAAAATCCATAAAAGACACCTCTCTTATTCTGGCAGTATTCTCTGCAGACTGCGGCGCACAGTGCGCCATACCGGGGTCATATTCCCATTATAGCGCAGCGTTATGGCAATTGCAACGAATGCACCGCAATTTTTACAGTTTGGTGCCGGTTTGGAAACAAATTTTACGCATTTTTCACCGGTTAGGTGCGGCTGCCATAGAACTCGCACAGCATGCTGTCGGCGGGCAGCAGCTCCAGCGGCAGCGGGTCCACCTGCTCAAAGCGGCGGGCGGTCTCGTCCCATAGCTCGGCGTTGTGGCCCTCCAGCGTGAACTGACGGCGCACCTCGCCCAGCAGCCGGGAGATCAGTCCCAGCTCGTAGGTAAAGGAGGTGTCCAGCAGAAAGTCTGCGGTGGTCTTGAAGCCCTTGATATAGCGTGTTTCACCGTCCAGCACCCTGTCCCACATGGAAAGGGTCTTGGCGGGGCTGCGGCCGCGGGCTGCAGCGTCCCGCAGGGTGCGGCGGCACAGGCGGATATCCTGCGTATTGATGACCCGGCGTCCATCGATGCAGTATTCCTCCCGCAGACCGGCGTAGATGCGGTAGATCTGGTCATCCGGCACAAGGCCGGTCAGCTCCGGGTTGAGGGCATGGATGCCCTCAACGATGCACACACCGCCCTGCAGATCGATGGGCTCCACCTCGGCAGAGCGCTGCTCGGTGGCAAAATCATAGATGGGCAGCTCGGTCTTGCCGGTCTCGCTGAGCTGGCGCAGGCACTGCTTGATGAGGGGCAGATCCAGCGTTTCAAGGTTTTCGTAGTCCAGCGTGCCGTCCGGCATTTTGGGGTAGTAGGCAGCGCCTTTAAAAAAGTTGTCCAGACTGACCACCTGTGCCGGGGTGCCCTGCTGTACCAAGGCCTTTGCCAGACAGTGGGCGCTGGTGGTCTTGCCGCTGGCGGAAGGGCCGGTCAGCATAACGATCTTTGCCCCGGAGCCGCGCACCTTCTGGGCGGCATACTGCACCCGCCGGGCGTAGCTGTTCTCGCTCAGCTGTGCCAGCGCCTGCGGACTGCGGGCTGCTACGTTATACAGGTCTACTTCAACCAGTCGTTTCGGTACCCAGATCGTGATCATAAAACTCAGCCACTCCTTTTTTCCGTTCCAGTACCTCCGCAAAGCGCTGGATATACTCGTTCGGATACTTAAAATTAAAGATGCGCTGCATCCGTTTGCCCCCATCGGCTACCAGTTTGGTGCTGCCGCCTGCACCCGCCGAAAGGATGGTCTGGACTTCCTCCATGATATAGATATTATAGTAACCCTCGTGACCCGGCTTGCACCAGCCCACGTTTTCCAGATTTTGCAGCGTATTCTTCTGCCGGTAGAGGTAATAGGGGCGGTAACCCGCTTCGGCCAGCAGATGGCATTTTTCCAGCATAGCGGCTACGTCCGCGTAGTCGTTCTCCTTCTGATCCTCGATGACGATGCGGGACGCCCGCTTGAGGGTAAGGGTATGGACGGTGATATTCTCTGGCTGCAAGGCAATGGCCTGCCGCAGGCTGTGCTCAAAGCCCTCCACCGTATCCCCGGGCAGCCCGGCAATGAGGTCCATGTTGATGTCCTCGTGCCCGGCGCGACGGGCATCGGCATAGCAATCCAGAATGTCCTGTGCCGAATGCTTGCGACCGATATTTGCCAGCACTTCATCCGAGAAGGTCTGGGGGTTGATGGAGATGCGGGTAGCGCCGTATTCCTTGATGACCGCCAGCTTTTCAGCGTCGGTGCAGTCCGGGCGGCCAGCTTCTACGGTATATTCTACGACCTTAGTCAGGTCAAAATTCTCCCGCACGGTGTCCATGAGCTGCCGCAGCTGGGCAGCGGAAAGGCTGGTGGGCGTACCGCCGCCGATGTAGATGCTGCACAAGGTCAGCCCGGCCCGCTCAGCCTGCGCCCGGATCTCTGCAACCTCTTTGCACAGGCAGTCCACATAGGGCTGCACCATCTTGCGGTCGCGGTCCAGATTACAGCTGACAAAGCTGCAATAGCTGCACCGGGAGGGGCAGAACGGGATGCCGATATACAAACTGTACGTCTTGGGAGCGCTGCCCAGCTGCAAGATTGGCTCCTGCAGATCGGCGATTTCCTTCGCCATTTCGTATTTTTGCTCCGAGCAGTCGAACCGCTGCAAAAAGAAGCGGTCGATCTGCTCTGCGCTCCACCCGGCGGCGCGCTTATCGTGGATAAGCCGCACCGGGCGCACACCGGTCATCTTGCCCCAGGGCGGGCGGATGCCCGTCCACTGGCGCAGCAGGTCATAAGTCAGGCTGGCAAGGGCAAACTCCGGCGTTTCGCCGCCCTGCTCCACCGGCAGCGGCAGCGGAGCTTCCAGCGTTTTGCTCTTTTCGCCCTGCCGCACCAGCACCCGCAGACCGGTATCGGTCTTTTCAGCCCACAGACAGTCCTCGGCAGGCTCCGGCGGGGTCAGGGTCAGGGGTGCCATGGGGTAAAACAGGCGGGCAAGATGCTCCACCTCGTACCCGGAGGGCAGCCCAGTGATATAGATCTTCATGTCGTTCTCTCTTTAAAAAATGTCGTTGCCGCCGCGCAGGGCGCTGCGGATATAGTAGTTGTTGTCCAGCTCCGCGCCAAAGGTAGAAAATTCGCCGTGGCCGGGCAGCACCTGTGTTTCGCGGGGGATGGGCAGCTGTGCCAGCTTGCGCAGGCTGTCCGCCATCTGTGCGCTGCTGCCGCCCTCAAGGTCGGTGCGGCCGATGCTGCCTGCAAACAGCGTATCGCCGCAGAACAGATGCTCGCCGCACAGCAGCACCACGCTGCCGGGGGTGTGGCCGGGGGTGTGCCACACGGTAAAACGCAGCTCGTCCACCGCGATCTGCTCGCCTTCCGTGTAGCCGCAGTCCGCAGCGGAAAGCGGGTACATCCGGTCCCCGGCAAGGTCTGCCTTTTCGCAGTAGAGGGTGGCGTTCCACTCTGCCTTCAGCGCTGCCGCGCTGCCCACATGGTCGTAGTGGCCGTGGGTGCACAGAATGGTGGTAAGGGTGGCGTTGTGCTGCTTTAAAATTTCGTCGTAGCTGTGCACCTCTGCCGCCGGGTCGATGACCACGGCATGGCCTGCGTCGGAAATGAGCAGAAAGGTGTTGGTATACAGCGGCGGTGCCGCAGGAATGTGAAAGCCTAGCATCGTTACTCCTTCTTCTTCCACTCGTCGGTATCAATGATGATGGTGCAGGGGCCTTCGTTCACCAGCGACACCTGCATGTGCGCGCCAAACTCGCCGTGCTGCACGTCCTTGAGACCGTGTTTCGCCATCTCGGCAAGGAACAGCTCATAGGCATCCACCGAGAGGGGCGGCTTTGCGGCCTTGATAAAGCTGGGGCGGTAGCCCTTTCTGGTATCGCCGTAAAGGGTGAACTGACTGACCACCAGCGCAGAATAGCCCAGATCCCGGGCGCTCAGGTTCAGCTTGCCCTCCGCATCCGGGAAAATGCGCAGACCCGCGCATTTATCGGCAAGTTTTGGCACGATGTCCAGCGTGTCGGTGTCCTTGACCCCCAGCAGGATCATGATTCCCGGCCCAATGGCGCGGGGCTCGCCGCCTTCCACCCGCACACTGGCGGAGGATACGGCCTGAATAACTGCTCGCATTGCGTTAACTCCTTGTCACCTTGAGCACGTCCCGCACCTTGGAAAGGCGCGCCACCACACGGTTGAGGTGCTCGGTATTGTTGATGCCGATGGTCAGGCTGACCACGGCGCAGTTGTTTTCTACCTGACGGGCGTTCATGGCATAGATGGGCACCCGGATATCGGCCAGTGCGCTGAGCACGTCCTGCAGCAGTTCGTTGCGGTTCAGGGCAATGATCTCCAGCCCGGCCTTGTAGCTGTCCTTCACACTGTCTGCCCAGTAGGCCTTGACCCAGCGGGGAGCGTTGGAGGGGTCCTTCATGCTGGCAACGGCGTTGGCACAGGTCTGCTTGTGGATGGAAACGCCGAAGCCGCGGGTGATAAAGCCCACGATGGGGTCGCCGGGCAGCGGGCTGCAGCACTTGGCAAACTTGATGGGGGTGTTATCAAAGCCCTCCACCACCACGCCGTCGGTGGCATGAACGCGGCTCAGATCTACCTTGGGCAGATCCTCCACCGACTTATTCTCCTCGGCCTCGGCAGCCTTGAGCTTCTGCCACTCTTCCTTGAGCTTGGGCAGACAGTTGGCAATGGTCATGCCGCCGTAGCCGATGGCAGCGTACAGCTCCTCGGCGTTGTTCTGGCGCATCCGGCGGGAGCAGCCGTCGATAAAGGCATCCAGCTGGTCGTCCGGGATGATGATCATCTCCCGGCGCAGCTCCTTGGACAAGGCGTCCCGTCCCTGCTGGATATTCTCCTCCCGGCGCATCTTCTTGAACCAGTTGCGGATCTTGCTCTTGGCCTCGCTGGTGCGCACGATCTTGAGCCAGTCGCGGCTGGGGCCTTTATCTGCCGGGCCCAGCAGCACCTCAATGATCTCGCCGGTAGACACCACATGGTCAATGGGCACCATGCGGTTGTTCACCTTGCAGCCTACCATGCGGTTGCCCACTGCCGAATGGATGGCGTAGGCAAAGTCGATGCAGGTAGCACCGGTGGGCAGGTTGATGACATCGCCCTTGGGGGTAAAGGCGAATACCTCTTCCGGCAGCAGGTCGCTCTTCAGATCGTGGAGCAGATTACCGGAATCCTCGCTCAGTCGCTGGTTTTCCAGCAGCTGGCTGACCCATGCCAGACGGTCGTCCAGCTTATCGTGGCCTTCGCGGCCCTCCTTGTACTTCCAGTGGGCGGCAACGCCGTACTCGGCCTGCTCGTCCATTTTGCGGGTGCGGATCTGCACCTCAAAGGGGATGCCCTCGTGCCCGATGACGGTGGTGTGCAGGCTCTGGTAGCCGTTGGGCTTTGGGGTGGAGATATAATCCTTAAAGCGGTTGGGCAGCGGGTGGTACATATCGTGGATGAGACCAAGGGTGCTGTAACACTCGGCCAGAGAATCCAGAATGACACGGACCGCATAGATATCGTAGATCTCGTCGAAGGACTTATTCTGCATGATGGTCTTGCGGTAGATGCCGTAAATGCTCTTGACCCGGCGCTTGATGGTGGCACCCTCGATGCCGCTTTCCACCAGACGGCGCTCGATGA
>ERZ506887.396-NODE-396-length-25735-cov-4.333489_pt1 | contig 25735 bp, 27 predicted proteins | sample MGYA00512905_ERZ506887 | MGnify/ENA metagenome assembly ERZ506887 | reverse complement strand
TAGAGGAAATTGTGAGTGCCATTGAAAAGGCAAAAGTAAGGCTTAGTGCCAATGTTAATTTTGATTTGACCATTGAGCTTATGCTTCTTGCCATTAAGGAGAATTAGAAAATGGTAAAAGTAATCGGTGTAAGATTCAGGACGGCAGGAAAAATATACTTTTTCAGTCCGTTGGATTATGAAATTTACAAAGGAGATCATGTTATCGTAGAAACTGCAAGAGGAGTAGAGTATGGAACGGTGGTAATTGCACCGAAGGAAATCGAGGAAGACAAGGTGATTCAGCCATTGAAGCCTGTAATGCGCGTGGCAGGACCGGAGGACGATGCCATTGAAGCTAAAAATAAAGAAAAGGAAAAAGAGGCTTTTACAATCTGCTTAGAAAAGATTAAAAAGCATGGGCTTCAAATGAAATTAATTGATTCAGAATACACTTTCGATAATAATAAACTGTTATTTTATTTTACGGCAGATGGAAGAATCGACTTTAGAGAATTGGTAAAAGATTTAGCTTCTGTATTTAAAACACGTATTGAATTAAGACAGATTGGTGTGAGAGATGAGACCAAGATTATGGGAGGAATCGGTGTCTGCGGGCGACCATTGTGCTGTCACACTTATCTGGCAGATTTTGCACCAGTGTCCATTAAGATGGCAAAGGAACAAAATCTTTCTTTAAATCCAACCAAGATCTCTGGTGTGTGCGGAAGGCTGATGTGCTGTCTGAAAAATGAGGAAGAAACCTATGAAGAGTTAAACAGCCGCCTGCCAAATGTGGGAGACTATGTAACTACACCGGAAGGATTAAAGGGAGAAGTTTCCAGCATCAGTATCCTGAGACAGTTAGTAAAAGTTATTGTTACCATTAATGATGAAAAAGAAATCCGGGAATATAAGGCAGATGAACTGAAGTTTAAGACCAGACGGAAGAGAGAAAAAATTAAACTTTCAGCGGAGGAATTAAAGGAATTAGAGGTTTTAGAAAAAGAAGAACGGAGAGAAGAAAGGGTGTCAAAGCTGGATGACAATTAATTTGAAGAGTCAGGAAAGAATTGACGATCTAGGTAGAAACGGTTATAAGATTATTCAAAATAGAGAAAAATTCTGCTTTGGCATTGATGCAGTACTACTCAGTGATTTTGCCAAAGCAAAGTCTGGAGAGCGGGTTTTAGACATTGGCACAGGAACAGGGATCATTCCGATTCTTATGGAAGCCAAGACTCAGGGAGAACACTTTACCGGGCTGGATATACAGGAAGAGAGTATTGAGATGGCACAGCGGAGTGTTGCCATGAATGGTCTTTCCGAAAAAATTGATATGGTATGTGGTGATGTAAAAGAAGCAGTAGACATTTTTGGAACTGCTTCTTTTAAAGTGATAACTACCAATCCACCCTACATGACGGGCAGCCATGGCATTGTAAACCCTGAGGAACCAAAGGCTATTGCAAGGCACGAGATATGCTGCACCTTAGAAGATATTCTGAAAACATCAGCAAAGTTATTAAAGGAAAAGGGAAGATTTTATATGGTACACCGTCCTTTTCGTCTGGCAGAAATCCTGTCAGAGTGTGTAAAATACCATTTAGAACCTAAAAGAATACGATTTATTCATTCTTATATAGATAAAGAGCCATCCATGGTATTAATTGAAGCATTAAAGGGAGGCAATTCCAGAGTCACTGTGGAACCGCCACTGATCGTTTATAAAGATGTAAATGTTTACACAGATGAAATCTACGAAATTTATGGATATGACAGGAGAAGTTAAATGCAGGGAAAATTATATTTGTGTGCTACGCCAATTGGAAATCTAGAAGATATTACCTTCCGGGTAGTCCGCACCTTAAAGGAAGTGGATCTGATCGCTGCGGAGGACACCAGAAACAGTATTAAGCTGTTAAATCATTTTGAAATTAAAACACCTATGACCAGTTATCACGAATACAATAAAATTGATAAGGCAAAGGTGCTGATTTCTAAAATGCAGTCAGGGAAAAATGTGGCACTGATTACGGATGCAGGTACACCAGGTATTTCTGATCCGGGAGAAGAACTGGTAAAAATGTGCTATGAGGCAGGCGTAGAGGTAACCTCTCTTCCCGGTCCGGCTGCATGTATTACAGCCCTGACTTTATCCGGACTGCCTACCAGACGCTTTTCCTTTGAAGCCTTTCTCCCCACAGACAAAAAGGAACGAAAACAAGTGCTGGAAGAAATGAAACAGGAAACTAGAACCATCATCTGCTATGAAGCACCCCACCATCTGGTAAAAACCCTGAAAGAACTGTGGGAAACTCTTGGTGACAGAAAATGTACCATCTGCCGAGAACTGACCAAACGCTATGAAACTGCTTTCCAGACTACGCTTCTCGCGGCATTATCCCATTATGAGGAAGAAGCGCCAAAGGGTGAATGTGTCATTGTCATCGAAGGGAGATCAAGACAAGAGATACTGGCAGACCAACAGGAAAAATGGCAGAATATAAGCGTTGAGGAACATATGGAGGTTTATTTAAGCCAGGGGAAAGATAAAAAGGAAGCCATGAAACTGGTGGCGAAGGACAGAGGTGTAAGTAAGCGGGATATTTATCAGGCACTGCTGGGGTAAGAGGGAAGTTTCTTGCGGAGGTTGTACAAATGGCTGTGCTGTTTTTCTCCGATTGCGGGAGATAAGAAGTTCTAAGTGTCCCTCTTTTGGGATTGTGGCAGTGGTACGCAACCGGAACGCATTCGCCCTCCGTGGCTCAGGCGTTCCTTTCCCGGACGTCCTGTCCGGGAATTGCTGTGAACTGGTGAGGGGCACTAAGAACTTCTAATCTCCCTCCACAGGAGCAAAGCAGCACAGCCATTTGTACAATTCTGGCAAGAAAATTTGCTCTCTTGTTGGAATGGTGTATACGTAAATGTTTGGATAGAAGTGAGTGGCAGATAAGTTTAGGATGATATATATAGTAGAAAAAAGGTTGTTGTGTGAATGAATCGAAGTTGGCGATTTTTTTACATAACAATCTTTTTTATTTAAATCTTTTATTTAAAAATGCAATTTGGAATATAAGGAAAGTTTCTGGGAAACAATAACTTTTGTCAATAACAATCTCAAAGCTTCGATAGATGCGTTTCATCAATGATGGAAAATTTTTCTGTCATATTGTGGATTTTGGGGTGGAAAAGGGAACTGTGGAGGGGGATTAGATGTTCTAAGTATACCTGTCAACATCCAGCAATTCCCAGACAGGATGTCTGGGAAAGGAACACCTGAGCCATGGATGGCGAATGTGTTCCGGTTGCGTACGTTTGCCAAAACCTAAATAAAGGGATACCTAGAACATCTTATTCCCCGGAACCGTTCCCTTTCCCACCCCAAAATTCACAATATGCCACCAAACTTTCCCATTATTGACACAATGTCTAACAAATCTTTCGAGCATTAAAACCTTAAACACTTAAACATAAGAAAGGAAAAAAGTTATGTCATTAATAGGAAAAGAAGTAGAAGACTTTAAAGTGCAGGCATTTGTAAAAGATGAATTTAAGGAGGTCACTAAGCAAGATATTCTTGGAGGCTGGTCTGTATTTTTCTTTTATCCGGCGGATTTTACATTTGTGTGTCCTACAGAGTTAGCGGATCTGGAAGATAAATATGAGGAATTTAAGAAAATAGGATGTGAGATTTATGCAGTGTCTTGTGATACTCATTTTGTGCATAAGGCGTGGCACGATGTATCCGATACCATAAAGAAACTGCAGTATCCTATGCTGGCAGATCCTACCGGCACTTTAGCCCGGGATTTTCAGGTTATGATAGAAGCAGATGGTATGGCTGAGAGAGGAAGCTTTATTGTAAATCCAGAGGGAAAAATTGTTGCTTATGAGGTTACTGCAGGAAATGTGGGAAGAAATGCAGAGGAATTGTTCCGCAGAGTGCAGGCATCCCAGTTTGTAGCTGAACATGGAGATGAAGTGTGTCCTGCAAAATGGCAGCCGGGAGCAGAAACTCTGAAGCCAAGTCTTGATTTGGTAGGGCTTCTGTAAGGAGGAAGCAATGAAAGAGCATCGAAGTGACACGTATTATGACTGCATAGTGATAGGTGCAGGACCAGCGGGACTTTCTGCTGCCATATATCTTGCCAGAGCAAAGTACAGAGTGTTAGTGATAGAAAAAGAGCAGATTGGCGGGCAGATTACCATTACTTCTGAAATTGTAAATTATCCTGGAGTGTTAAAAGCCAGTGGAAAAGAACTGACTGGTGAAATGCGAAAACAGGCGGAATATTTTGGTGCGGAGTTTCTTATGGCAAAGGTAGAAGAAATCCAGTTGGATAAACAGTGGAAACAGGTTATGACTTCCAAGGGAGCGTATGAAACACTTGGAATAGTGCTTGCTACTGGTGCCAGTCCAAGAAAAATTGGATTTCCGGGTGAAGAAAAATATCAAGGCAGGGGAATTGCTTATTGTGCCACCTGTGATGGTGAATTTTTCACTGGAATGGATATTTTTGTGCTGGGTGGAGGCTTTGCGGCGGCAGAGGAATCTATGTTTCTCTCAAAATATGCAAAACAGGTATATTTAATGGTGCGGGAGCCGGATTTTACCTGTGCTAAAAGTATTGCTGAGGAAGTGATGGCACATCCCGGTGTGGAAGTACACTTTGAAACAGAAATTGTGGAAGCAGGTGGCGGAGACACCTTGGAATATGCCATTTTCCGGGAAAAAGACAAAGTCTGGGAATACAAGGCAGAGGAAGGAAAGACGTTTGGTATCTTTGTATTTGCAGGCTATGTACCAGAGAATTCTTTGTTTTTAGGGGGCTTAGAAACCACGGAAGGTGGTTACTTAGTAACTGACAGAAATCAGAAAACCAGCAAAGAAGGGGTGTATGGTGCAGGTGATGTGTGCCAGAAAAACTTAAGACAGGTGGTGACCGCAGTAGCGGACGGGGCAGTAGCGGCTACCTCTCTGGAACGGTATCTGGCAGAACAATATGAAAAGCTGCAGTTACCAAAACGCCAGTGGAAAACAGAAACAAAAGCAGGAGATAACCATACAGAAGGTAAGGAATATTCAGAAAACATATCCGCAGGAGAAATAGGGACAGATACTGCAAATGGCAGCTTTTTTACAAAAGATATAAAAGCACAGCTTATACCGTTACTGAAAACTTTTGAGAAGAATATAGTATTAAAAGTATTGGTGAATCACAGCGATATTTCCAGAGAAGCAGAAAATTTTGCAAAAGAATTAAGTGAACTGTCTGACAAGATTTCCTGTCATATAGAGGAAAGTAAGGATAATGATGTACCAGCAATACGATTATGCGACCAAGAGGGAAAGGACATGGGCTGTGCCTTTCATGGAGTACCAGGAGGACATGAATTTAATTCTTTTGTGATTACCATGTATAACATGGCAGGAAAGGGACAGAAAATAGAGCAGGAACTGTTACAGGAAATTCACAATATAAATTGTGAAGTAAAGATTCAGGTAATAGTGTCTTTGTCGTGTACTATGTGTCCGGATCTGGTAATGGCGGCACAGCGCATAGCCTTGGAAAATCATAAGGTTCAAGTGGATATTTATGATATGGCACATTTCCCGGAATTAAAGGATAAATACAGAATTATGAGCGTTCCTTGTATGATAATCAACGAGAAAAGGGTGTACTTTGGAAGAAAGGGAATGCGGGAGATACTAGATATTTTGGGAGAAAAGTCTTAGTTGTTAAAAGGTATTTAAAATGTATTACAAAGAAGATAAAAAAATACTAGACAAATAATAAAAGGTATGTTATATTATAAACGCAGATAAGGAAAGGGACTTAAGGACGCGAAATAAGTTCTGAGCCTTATGTAAATTATACCTTTGTAGTAGATTTATAAACTCCCCAAATTATAAATTTACTTACTCCCCCCTCATTATTATTATATAGTTTTTACGAAAAGAGCGCAGCCGCAAAACGGTTCCGCTCTTTTCATTTATGTAGATATTATCGGTGGTGATGTTGTATTATTATTTTGGCTTAGAATAAAAAACATGATTGATTAAACATTATAACTATGAAAATAAATGGAATTGAAAAAACAATGATAATTATCCATAAAATATGATGGTGAAATGTTAGAATTATATACTCTAGGTTATAGTTGACAAATATTATTAAACGTGATATTTTAATGCTGTTATTTTTATTATTTATAATCAAAATTTATAGAACTATATATTTAAAGGAGAAATATGGCAATGAAATGTGAGAGTACGTTAGTAATGCCAAGTAGTTATTCTAGGATGGATGAAGAAGAGATGACTTATGTGGAAGGAGGAAAGTATATTATAGTTTCATGCTCAAGAAACTATCTCAACAAAACGATATGTCTATCCCAAGGAAATATGCTTGCGACTTCACGAAGAATTACTGGAATGACAGCGTTACAAATTGCACAGGAGTTATACACACATGCATTTGCTTTATATAACTATCAAAAGGTTGCATTAATAGCAGGTGCAGCAATAGCAAGCTATTGTTATCAACATGCAAAGGATGGCATATATATTAAGGATAATGGCGATACATCTGCACGAAAAGCGGCATATAAAATGTGCTGGAACTATTTATAGGAGGAGTGTTGGAGAAGAGAATGAAAAAAACATTAAAAATATTGGGGATTCTTATAGGGATAGGAATGGCGCTTATTCTTGTTGTAATAATATCGTTATTCTTATTTTTTAATGGAGAAAAAGATATTGATAACTATGGTAAGTTTGATAATTATTTAGGATACAGCAAACTTTCCATATTTCCAAAGGATGTACCCAGCGAAAACATACAATCTTATTTTTACTTAAATCGTGATATGCCCTTAGACCCCATTTGTGAGATCTACTTAAAATGCACGTATAGTGCAGAAGAATATAATTCTGAAGTGGAACGTCTAAAAAATATTTACAATATTAAGTATGATGAAGAAAATTTTAACTACAATGCGTATGTGTCCATGTATAATTTTTCCTCTTGTTATGAGTATGCTTTACTGTTGGAAGAAGAAAAAACGATTGTCTATATTAACACACAGGGGATCTATGGAAATTGGCTGTTTGGATTACGATTTGAAAAAAAATATTTACCGAAGAGCTTTATGAAAGGTATAGAATATACGGGAGACAGGGAAAAAAATTTTACAATATATTAAAGTGCATCAAAAACCCTTGGTATTACAGAAAAATAAAAAATATTACAAAATAATTAAAAAGTACTGGACAAACGTTAAAAGTTATGTTATATTATAATCACAGATAAGGAAAGGAACTTAAGGACGCAAAAGAAGTTCTAAACCTTATGTAAATTATACCTTTTATAGTAGATTTATAAACTCCCCAAATTATAAATTTACTTACTCCCCCTCATTATTATTATATAGTTTTATGAAAAGAGCGTAGTTGCAAAGCAACTCCGCTCTTTTCATGTTTATCAATACAATTGTTTAAGTTCACAACTATACTCAAACCCATCTTTTTACCTGTTACCTGCCTATTATAACCTGTTACTGAAATTGTGTTTACATTTTTTTTAGGACTGTTATAATGGCATCATAAGCAAATTTGCATACAAAAGCAGAAGGGAGTGATAGCATGAAAATACAAATTGAAGTGGATGAAAAGATCACGGAAGAAGAAGTGACTATAAGATGCCGGCAATTAAATTCAGAAGTAATTAAGCTGCAGAAATTGCTGGAACAAGCCATGGTGAAATCCAACCAGTTTGTATTTTTCAAAGGAGAAACAGAGTATTATTTACAAAATGAAGACATTTTATTCTTCGAAACCGATGAAGGTATGATTTATGCACATACAGTAGATGATGTATTTCAGACAAAATACAAATTGTATGAATTGGAGGAACTGTTACCGCGGACATTTCTTCGTATATCCAAATCGGCAATTGTGAACACAGACAAAATTTATTCCATTCACCGCAATCTTACGGCTTCCAGCCTGATTGCCTTTCAACATACACATAAAGAGATTTATGTTTCCAGATCATATTACAAATTGCTAAAAAGTAAATTAGAAGAAAAGAGGTTAGGACGATGAAAAACAGAAATATTTTTATGGGGGTATTATTAATTGCCATTGCCATATTTTTAATTCTAAATCAGGTTGGTCTGATCACATCCGGCATTAATGCATGGAGTATTGTATTAGGAGGATTCTTTATCGGAATATTAATTCGGGGAATAGCAGAACGGAGTTTTCCGGGCATATTTTTTTCATTAGCTTTTCTGTGGATTATTTTTGATGAGGCGCTTGGTTTTAACAACATATCAGGCTGGACAGTTATTTTAATTGCCATTTTGTTGTCTATTGGCTTCTCATACCTGTTTCCCCAAAGGCATTATAGGCATAAACACAAAGAAAATAAATGGGAGGACTATGAAAAGGGAGATAAAGTGGGCGAATACCAGCGAGTTGTAGAAGAATCTACAGAAAACTCAGTATATTGCTCTAATAGTTTTGGAGCAACTACAAAATATATTAATTCTAACAATTTGGAATATGCTACTCTTGAATGTTCTTTTGGAGAAATGAAGGTTTATTTTGACAACGCGGTTATTCAAAATAAGTCTGTGGAAATTTGTGTTCATGTTTCTTTTGGAAGTGTGGAACTTTATATTCCAAGAGAATGGAATGTGGTACAAGGTGCCAATGTTTTTGCGGGCAGTGTGAATGAAAAAAATCGCAATTGCAGTGATGGTGTACCACGTGTTCAATTGGTGGGCGATGTGAGTTTTGGTGCTGTTACTATTATTTATGTGTAGCCGGGTGATGGGGACAATATTATTTGATATGTTATAAAAATGAGTCAAAAGTCCTGGTTATTAAAAGAAACACATAAATATTACAAAAAAATTAAAAAAGTACTAGACAAATGTTGAACTATGTGTTATATTATAATTACAGATAAGGCAAGGAACTTAAGGACGCAAAATAAGTTTCACACCTTATGTAAATTATACCTTTTATAGTAAATTTATAAACTCCCCAAATTATGAATTTACTACTCCCCCTCATTATTATTATATAGTTTTATAAAAAGAGCGTAGCCGCAAAGCGGCTCCGCTCTTTTTATGTGAGTTTAGATAAGATAGATCAATGTTCCAATGACTCCCGTTCCAAAAATAATCTGAATTGCATTCAAATGATATTTCCTAAGCAGAAAAAAGCTGGTGAGAAACAATCCACATTCAACAATTCGAAGATTTCCAAAAGACGCCGGAGAATCTCCAAAAACTCCAAGAAGAAGGATAGATAATCCGGCTGAGGCAATCAGTGCCACGACAGCAGGACGCAATGCGGATAATACCTTTTGTACACCGTCTAACTGGCGGTATTTATAATAGAAGTAAGCCAGTGTTAGACAGATCAAAAAGGATGGAAGAATACACCCCAGGGTGCATATAATGGCCCCGGGAATCCCCGCAAGTCTGGTTCCTACGAAAGTTGCTGAATTAATAGAAATTGGACCGGGTGTCATCTCAGCGATTGTGATTAAGTCGGTAAATTCCTCTAATGACATCAATCCAAGTACATCCACAATCTGATTCTGTATCAGTGGAATGGCTGCATACCCGCCGCCTACACTAAACATACCTACTTTTATAAAGCTAAGAAATAACTGCAATATCATCTTTCCGTAACCTCCTTATTTTCTTTTTTCTGTGTAATAGAAATCACAACATCAATGATACCGATGCAAAGGCAGGTGAGAACTACAGCCATTGCACTAACCCCCAGTACAGCTGTTGCGATAAATGATACAACCATCAATCCAATATATAAAACTCTTTTTGTTTTACATACATTTTTTGCAAGATTTGTAACTACATCAAAGATAACGGCGGCAACTCCTGCACGCATTACCTGAAGGGCAGTGGCGATCACCTGATTTTCCCGAAACTGTGTATAAAATACAGAAATCAGGGAAATAATCAGCATTGGTGGAAGGGATGTTCCAACAATTGCCACGATAGTTCCGGCAAGCCCTGCCATCCGGTAACCAAGAATAACGGATGCATTAATTGGAATGGGACCCGGAGAAGACTGTGCTATTGCAGTAATATCTAACATTTCATTTTCTTCCAGCCAGCCCAGTTCTTCAACAAATTTCTTCTTCATGAGGGAGACGATTACGAATCCGCCCCCGAAAGTAAAGGCACTTAAAGTAAAAGTTGCCCGAAATAGCTGCCATAAAAGTTTCATTTTGTTTTTGTTCATTTTCATTTCTGTCCTCCTGTTTTTTTTTAAGTTGAGTATAATATGTAGTAACCATATTGTAAAATGATTAATAATTATCTAATCATGCATTTTTGTTATGATTTTAACGAGGTGAAAAATGGCGCAAGATATTAAAATGGAAACGTTTATTGCTGTATGTGAACATCAAAATTTCACACGGGCAGCAGATGAGTTGGGATTGACACAGCCGGCAGTGTCCAGACAGATGAAAAGTCTGGAAGAATACTATGGTGTTTCTCTGTTTCGATATGAGGGGAAAAAACTGTTTCTTACCACGGCCGGTGAAATATTATATCATTATGCGAAAGTAGCACGGTGTGATGAATTGAGACTCAGGGAGAAATTAAAAGAGCGGGTGGCAAAAAGACTGCGTTTTGGTGCAACCCCCACCCCCGGTGAATTTATGATACCGCAGATTCTATCGAGCTATTTAAGGGAGTTTCCTACTTCGGAAGTTTATATGATCATTCAAAATACAGAGTCACTCCTTACAAAATTAGACAATGGTGAAATTGATTTTGCTATAGTGGAAGGAAATTTTTCTAAAATAAAGTATGAATATCTTCTTTTTTCTAATGAAAACTATTCTCCGGCAGGTTCCGTCAGGCAGGAATTTTTAGGCGGATCTATCGAAAATCTGCTGTCTAATACGTTGATTATCAGAGAGCCAGGTTCCGGGAACCGTGAAATTCTGGAGTATAGCTTGAAACGCCATAATATTTTATTGTCAGATTTTGCAGGGAAAATTGAAATTAATGATATAAAAGTGCAAAAGGCTCTGGTACAACAAGGCTGCGGAATTGCGTTTCTTTTTGAATCGGCTATAGAAAAGGAGGAAGACAAATTAAAAGTAATTCCAATAAACGGCTTTCCATTACAGCATGAAATAAATGTTGTTTGGAGAAAAGACAGCATATTTCAAGAGGAATATATGCACTTGGCACAATATTTTTCAAAATTTCAAAGTAAAATATAGAACGGAGTCCTGTTATATGTCAGGTGAAAAATGTAGTTGCCAATCTTCATTTCCCGTGGTAACATTTTTTAGGATAAATAAGAAAAGAAAGGCTGAAACAAATGAAAAATGAAAATCCATTAGGTACAGAACCCGTTAATAAATTGTTGCAGAAATTTGCAATACCGAGTATCATTGCTATGCTGGTCAGTGCTTTGTATAACATTGTAGACCAGTTTTTTATTGGAAGAAATGTAGGAGAATTGGGAAATGCGGCCACTAATATTGCCTTTCCGCTGTCAACCTCCTGTGTGGCGATTGCTTTATTGTTTGGAATCGGTGGAGCTTCCGCCTTTAACATCGCCATGGGTAAAGGAGAGAAAGATACAGCGGCATATTATGTGGGAAATGCCATTACTATGATGGTGGGATGTGGAGTTATTTTATTGGTTTTGGCGGAGGTTTTTCTGACTCCCATGTTGGTATTTTTTGGATCTCCGGCGAATGTGTTAGAGTATGCCAAGATTTATACAAGAATTACCGCCGTTGGTTTTCCATTTCTGATTTTGGGAACCGGAGGAGGGCATTTGATTCGTGCAGATGGAAGTCCCAAAATGACTATGATCTGCAATCTGACAGGTGCAGTTATCAATACGGTTCTTGATTATTTGTTTGTAAGCTGTCTGGGATTTGGCATGGCTGGTGCGGCGGCTGCCACTATCATTGGTCAGATCATAGCAGCAGGGCTGGCAGTTTATTATTTTTGTCATTACAAGACGGTAGAGCTGCATGGATGTCATTTGAAACCACAGAGACAGTATGTGGGCAGGATAACTTCTTTAGGAGTTGCACCTTGCAGTAACCAGCTGGCTATGATGATCGTGCAGATCGTTATGAATAAAACATTGAAATATTATGGAGGGCAGTCTTCTTATGGAGAATCCATTCCAATTGCCTGTTCTGGTATTATTGCCAAGGTAAATATGATTTATATGTCTTTTGTCATTGGTATTTCTCAGGGGCTGCAGCCTATTGTCAGTTTTAACTATGGTGCAGGGAAGTTTAAGCGTGTGAAAAAGGGATATGGTCAGGCGATCTTGGTGGGAGGTATCTTGTCTGTTTTAGCATTTTTGGTGTTCCAGATACTTCCACGGCAGATCATATCATTATTTGGAGAGGGAAGTGATGCTTATTACAGCTTTGCCATCAGCTATTTCAGAATATTTTTACTTTTTACGTTCTTAAACTTTTTACAGCCGATCACGTCCAACTTCTTTACTGCCATTGGCAAACCTATCAAAGGTGTGTTTTTGTCGCTGACAAGACAGACGATTTTTTTACTTCCATTGATTGTGATCTTGCCAATATTTATGGGAATTGATGGCGTGCTTTATGCGGGACCGATTGCAGATATCACTGCGGCAATTGTTACTATATTTATGGTATGGAGAGAATTTAGGCAGCCGGAATTTAAAGAAAAGGTAAAATAGTGGTGTGCCATACATTATTGTAAATGAAAATGGGGCGATGAAAAGCCCCATTGGTATAGTAACTTAGTTTATTGGGATGAATTTTTTTGTGACAACTTTTGCAATTTATATACGCAAAAGATAGAAAGAAAAAACGCAGCTATAGTAGCCAGAGCAAAAAGCAATCCCATGGCGGTATCTCCTAAAAGGAAAGTTCTGGCAGAACATATTAGCAGAATAATTCCAAATATTGCGTAATAGATGCTGTGATATTTATGTGATTTCTTTTTTGTATTTAATTCTTCCTGATTCATGGGTAAACCTCCTAATATTTATAGTTTAACATATTAAACGTATTAATACATAGGAAGTTTAAAGAGGCAAGTGATAATACAGTTGTTTGCTATTATATGGGTTATCCAATTAAAAAGAATCAAATTGATGTAAAAAAGAGTCGGTTGTGTCAAGTATTATAGCAGGATTTAAAGTGAAAGTTACTAAAATAGATACAACAGGATATGGTCATTATTATGCTGTATCAAAATGGTTAGGAAGAAGAATATCATATAAATAGTTGTATACTATTAGCAATATATTGAAATTAAGATGGCTTAAGTTTTTTATGGCTTAAGCTATTTATTTGCACCTATTGTCAACCCGAATATGAATATCGAGTTGACAATTGCAACCGAAAACGTTACATTAGATATAGAAAAAATTATAACAAAAGGAGAGAAAGCAACATATGAGTCAAAACGAAAGCGTAGTAGCAACAAGTAAAAAAAGGTCAATAGCAACAAAGGACATGGTGGCATGCGGAATGTTTGCGGTGCTGATCGCAGTGGGGGCATTTATTAAGATTCCCATACCAGTAGTACCGTTTACGTTACAGTTTCTTTTTACCATGCTGGCAGGAATTGTTTTAGGTGGGAGGCTTGGAGCAATCAGTGTGGGAATTTATATTGCTCTTGGGCTGGCAGGGTTACCTGTTTTTGCAGAGGGCGGCGGTATCTGGTACCTGCTGAAACCAAGCTTTGGCTACCTGATAGGTTTTTGTGTGGGAGCCTATGTTACAGGAAAAATGGTAGAAAAAATGAAAAAGCTTACTGTTTCCAAATGTCTGGGAGCTAATTTTGTGGGTTTAGCAATGGTGTATGCTATGGGAATGGTTTATTATTATGTGATATGTAATTATGTGATTAATTCTCCCATTGGTGTATGGCCGCTATTTTTGTATTGTTTCCTGTTAGCGGTACCGGGGGACATCTGTCTTTGTATTTTGGCATCTTTTCTGGCGAGACGTCTTCGTGGAATGTATCAAAGTACGGGAAATAGATAAAAGAAGGGCGAGGCATGCAATATGAGTAAGAATTTATTTATTACCGGGACGGGAACAGATGTGGGAAAAACCTTTGTTACTGGATTGATCATAAAAAAGCTTAAGGAAGCGGGAAAAAATCCTTCCTATTACAAAGCAGCCATGAGTGGAAATGAAAGAAGAAAAGACGGCAGCCTGATACCGGGAGATGCATTGTGGGTGAAAGAAATATCAGGAATATCACAGTCTTTGGAAGAAATGTGTCCGTACATATACGAAAATGCATATTCCCCTCATCTGGCTTCCAGAATCGAGGGAAATCCGGTGCGTATGGAAGTGGTAAAGCAGGGATTTGACAGAGTCTGTGAAAAATATGACTATGTGACCATGGAGGGCAGTGGGGGAATTCTTTGTCCTGTCTGTTTTGATGAAGCCAAAATTCAGCTAGAGGATGTGATCAAAGAACTTTCTCTGCCAAGCATTATAATCGCGGATGCAGGATTAGGAACCATCAATAGTGCGGTGCTGACGGTGGAATATATGAAATCAAGGCAGATGCCTGTGAAGGGATTTATATTTAATCATTATCATCCGGGAAATCTTATGGAAGAAGACAATAAAAAAATGTGTGAATATATGACCGGGCTTCCGGTATTAGCCTGTGTTCAGGATGGGGACAGCCAGTTAGATATTGATACGCATGTTTTGACCGCTCTTTATGAGTGATTCGTCTGGGGGATGATATCTGGGGTGAAATGTAATAGTATATTTGATTTGCAGTTAGTTTGGACTAACGGAAAGGCTGGTATGATATGATTTGGTATCCTTATGAACAAATAAAAACAATGAAACCACCATACAAAATTATAGATGCAAAAGGAGTTTACCTGTATACGGAAGATCAGAAGCTGATTGATTCGGTGTCCTCCTGGTGGTGTATGATTCATGGCTATAAACATCCAGAATTAAATGAAGCGATAAAACGTCAGGTGGATCGTTTTTCTCATGTTATGTTAGGGGGACTTACCCACGAGCCGGTACAGAAATTGTCTGAAAAGTTAAAGGAATTCCTGCCAGGGGATTTGGATTACTGTTTTTATTCGGATTCTGGAAGTGTGGCAGTTGAGGTTGCTTTGAAAATGGCATTGCAGTTTAATACTAACCGGAATAGTAAGCGTGATACGGTTCTTGCTTTAGAACATGCTTATCATGGAGATACGTTTAAAGCTATGGAGGTAGGGGATGATGAGGATTATCATTTTGCCTTTGATGAAAAGAAGGAAGTAGTGCATATTCCTACCACCATAGAAGCTCTGGAGGAGGCTTTTGCAAAACATGGAAGTAAATTTACCTGTTTTATCGTGGAACCGTTGCTGCAGGGAGCAGGCGGTATGAGAATGTATGATATTTCATTTCTGCAAAGAGCAAGGGAATTGTGTGATGAATATGATGTACTTCTGATTTTTGACGAAGTGGCAACGGGATTTGGACGTACAGGAAACCGCTTTGTGGCAGATCTTGTGCTGCCGGATATTTTAGTGTTAGGCAAGGCGTTGACCGGAGGTTATATTGGCCATGCAGTTACTGTGGCAAACCACAAAGTGTTTCAGGGATTTTACAGCGATGATCCCCGCCATGCTTTGATGCACGGTCCTACTTTCATGGGAAATGCACTGGCATGTAGTGTGGCTTTAAAGGGAATCGAAATTTTCGAGCGTGAAAATTATATGGATAAAATTCATAACATTGAAAAGATCATGAACAGGGAAATGGAAGGATTTAGAGACGATAGAATTGCAGATATACGAGTGATGGGAGCCTGTGTCTGTATTGAGGTGAAAGATCCTTCCACGCTGAAAGGATTTCAGGATTTTGCTTATAAACGGGGTGTGTTCAGCAGACCTTTCTTAAAGTATATGTATGCTATGGTGCCGTATATTATTAAGGAGGAAGAGTTAGTGAAGATATTGGATACTATGAAAGCGTGGTTTACCAAAGAGCAGAGTTAATATATGCTTTAAAAGTGCATATACTATGATAATAGGATTTGTTTTGAGGTTAAAAATGTTAAATTATCTATGGGCAGGAATGATTTTAATTGGAATTCTATATGGCACTTTTACCGGAAATATGGAAAATATTTCCAATACTGCCTTGGAATCTGCCAAGGAAGCCATCAATCTCTGTATCACTATGCTGGGGGTTATGGGAGTCTGGGTAGGGTTGATGAAGATTGCGGAAAGGGCGGGGATCGTGAAGGGTATGACAAAAATACTAATGCCTTTTGCAAAATTTATGTTTCCCAGAGTGGATAAGGATTCTAAGGCAATGGAGTATATGTGCACCAATATGGCAGCCAATATTCTGGGACTGGGATGGGCGGCCACGCCAGCAGGCCTGAAAGCAATGGAGGAATTGTCAAAACTGAACAAATCCTCCGGAGGGCCGGCTCACATTGCCAGCGATGAAATGTGTATTTTTATGATCATCAACATCTCATCTCTCCAGCTGATTCCGGTGAATATGATAGCGTACCGGAGTCAGTACGGCAGTGTGAATCCGGCAGCAATTATTGCACCGGCACTGGCAGCCACTTTCATTAGCACGCTGGTGGCAGTGGTGGTTTGTAAAGTGCTGGATGGCAGGAAAGCGGTAAAGCTTAAGGGATAAATAATTTTTAGATACCCTAATTGATATTAATTATCAATAAAACCACTAGACAAAATTAAGATTAAATAGTATTCTATAGGAGAAGTTAGGTGAAACTAACTGACAAACGCATATAAAACATACGCACAAAAGCGTTGAACTCTCCTTAACGCAGATTGCACTGGAGAAACCACCAGTGCAGAGCAAAAGTGCCGACAACATATTCTGCATGTTGTCGGCACTTTTTATAAGGAACCATTTCAGAAAAGTGACATATACTATTATGTGAGCAAAGGAGGTAGCGAAATGAACGTAAACGTTTTAGGGGGTGTTATGTTGCCTTTTTTGGGAACCAGCTTAGGTGCAGCCTGTGTATTCTTTATGAAAGAAAAAATGAATGCAAATGTACAGAGGGTGCTGTCAGGCTTTGCAGCAGGCGTGATGGTGGCGGCATCCGTATGGTCTCTTTTAATACCTTCCATAGATATGTCAGAGTCAATGGGAAAGATGGCATTTATCCCGGCGGCGGTGGGCTTTGTTGTGGGAATTCTATTTCTGCTGTTGTTAGATGTGGCGGTACCTCATATCCATGTAGAAAATGGGCAAAAGGAAGGGCCGGAAAGTAAGTTAAAGAAAATTACCATGTTAATTTTAGCAGTAACGCTGCACAATATTCCAGAAGGTATGGCGGTTGGTGCCGTGTTTGCAGGAATGTTGATGGGTAACAGCAGTATTAGCATTTTGGGGGCATTTGCCTTGTCTATTGGTATTGCCATACAAAATTTTCCTGAAGGAGCAATTATATCCATGCCTCTTTGTGGAAGTGGCATCGGCAAGAAAAAATCATTTTTTTATGGTGTGTTATCCGGGGCAGTAGAACCTATTGGAGCCATTATCACAATCCTGTTATCCTCTTATATGATACCGGCACTTCCCTATCTGCTCAGTTTCGCTGCAGGAGCCATGATCTATGTAGTGGTGGAAGAACTGATACCTGATGCCGTGTCAGAAAACCAGTCCAACATAGGAACGATAGGTTTTGCCATAGGGTTTGTGATTATGATGGTATTGGATGTGGCGTTGGGATAAAATGTTATTGAGAAAAGGTTATCAAAAAAAAGGTTGACATATGTAACTCTAGATGGTAATATGTAACAGAAGTTAGAAATGACTAACCAAACTGTAGATTATCCTTCTATTAAACTATCAGTTCGGAATAACTTATGTGAAAATGTGTGAAGACGAGAAGTCCATGAGAGATCATGGGCTTTTTGTTTGTATCGGCAGAAAAAGCCGCAGCTTTTTACGACTGCAGCTTTTTTTCTTTTTGCTCTAAATATGCTCCATAGGTTGTTACATCCTGTAAAATATCAAACAATACTTTGGCGATTTCATCAGGATATTTATTAATAATAAGCTTTTTGTGAAGATGGTAGAAGGCATTTTCATAAGTTTCCTGATCTGGAGCATCAAAGCGTGTCAGTATTCTCACATCGTGGGCACATTTCAGGCATAATCTGGAATCTTTTAGATGTGGGGCAAGACTTGCTCCCTTAAAATTGGCACTAAATTCAGCATTGCATAGACAACAGCGGTTCATGAAATCCTCCTCTTTTAAAGTTCACTATAATTATTATTCTTAATTATAGTGGAAAATAAACTTATTGTAAATGAAATAATTGCAGGAATCATGGAAAAGCCATGATTCATAGAATAGATAATAAACCTGGGTGAGTGAGTATATGAATATTCTGGTTTCTATTTCAAATATGATGATACCACTGGTGATCTTCTATATTGTTGCCATGGGAATTTTAAATAAGCAGGACGTTTACAGTGATTTTATCGAAGGAGCAGAGGATGGGTTTAAGACCGTAATAAAGATTATGCCGACACTTGTTGGATTAATGATGGGCGTGGGAATTTTAAGGGCATCTGGATTTCTGACCATGCTTTCAGAGCTTATTAAACCTGTAACGAATCTTGTGGGATTTCCGGCAGAACTGCTGCCACTGGCCATTGTGAAGATGTTTTCTTCTTCCGCAGCAACAGGTGTGGCGCTAGATATTTTTAAGGAATACGGAACAGATTCCTATCTGGGACTTGTCACTTCTATTATGATGAGCTGTACAGAAACTATTTTTTATACCATGTCCGTTTATTTTCTTGCCGCAAAAGTCACAAAAACACGCTGGACTTTGGCAGGGGCACTTATCAGTACCATTGCCGGGATCATAGCCAGCGTGTTTTTGGCGGGAATTCTTGTTTAGAAGATACAGAGATTTCTAAGGTGTGGCGGAAGGCTTTGGAGATGGAATCAAAGCATTTTCCGGCAGCGTATATTCTATGTACTGACATGCCACATAACCTTCTAAGTTGTTGCAGGTTACTTTTGCCCAATCATCATTGGTGAATTCTATAATCATTCCTGTGCTGTTGTTGGAAATAGTACCAACTATGCTTCCGGACATAGAAGGCTCTTTTCGAATGTTCAATTTGCCCGTTCCAGTATAAGAAAAAGCAAGCGGCAAGGGGTTGAATACAGCCTGCATTTCTGTGGGTGAAGACGTAGGAGAAGCCGTGTTCTCAGCAGTACTGGTGTTTTCTGCACCCTCACCATTTAAGGTAGTGGCAATAGTGGTTTCTAGTATAGGAGTAGGTATGGCAATTGAGTCATCATACAAATTGTTTTCGGTATCTTCGGTGTAAGGTGCGTAAGAATCATCCATATCTTCTCCGGACTGGGTATCTTCATCCAGATTCTCTGAATCATCAGCATTGTCTTCGTAATTGTCATCTTCAAATTCTTCCGTATCGTCAAGATCCTCTTGGGGGTCTTCGGAGTCAGAAGTATCCTCATAATCGGTGTCATCTTCCGAGTAGTCTTCTTCCTCTTCCGAATAACCCTCATCCTCTGAATAATCTTCCTCCTCTTCCGAGTAATCGGCGTCATCTTCCGAATAATCTTCTTCCTCTTCTGAATAATCTTCCTCTTCGTCATAATATTCTTCCGTATCCATATAAGGCAGATACATGGTAACTCCGGTAAATATGGCGACGAATGCATAAAAACCAAGCAGACATAATAGAAATGTCTTTTTATTTTTAAATTTTTTCATGGCAATCCCTCATTTTTCCTTCCTAATGTAATCTGCTATTGCTATAATTCCGGGTGTCTTTGGAATCTGGTGCAGACAGGAATCTTTAAGTAAATGGCAAATCCCTTGTCCGGTGAAGTTTTACACCAGATCTGACCACCACATGCCTTAGCGGCAGCTTTTGCCTGGGCAAGTCCAAGACCGGTTCCGGAAATGTGATTGCTGCCCTGATAATTTAACTCAAACAGCATATCCGTATCCTGAATGAGAAGACCATTGCCGTTATCCTTTATGATGATCAAAGCATCTTCATCGTCCTGGGAAATAGTAATTACCAGTTTGCCGCCCTGGGTCAGATATTTTATGGCATTATCCATACAGTTTCTGAGAATCAGGGAGAAACATTCCATATTTACTTTGGTAAGTAAAATTTCGTCATCATAAAGAATTTCAAAGAAAATTCGTTTTCTAAATAATGCAGGATTAAACTGTAAAGTGATTTTGTGAACAAAGGAGATCAGATCATAGGAATCTGTTTCTGCCTCCGGATAAGATGGCAGTAAGGATTCCTGTAAAAGATTCAGCTTAGAAAGCTGTTTTTTTGTCTCCTTTAATTCTAACAGTGCCTGCTGATATTTTGTATGTAATATTCTGTAGTCTTCGGAAGGAGATGGATCAGCATCTTCCTCCTTGTTTAAAGTATGCATTTCTGTCAGAAAGGCATCCTCGCCGGGAGATCCGGACAGAGAATGAACTGGTACAGTCAATTCTTCCAATTCCTCAGAAGCTTCCGCTGGTTTCTTTTTTAAAAGCGGTTTCAGCAGAAACACAGGGTATATGCAGGCAATTACAAAAAATGCAAAAAGTGCCAGAAATAAGTCTATTTGGTACAGGAAAAAGGCACCGGCTAAGAAAGCCACTGTATTGATCAAAAGTAATAGGTTTTCAAATTTTTTTAGTGGACAGTTTTTCCAAAAATGTTTTAGATTCTCTTTGGTGAATTTTGTTTTCCAAAAATTTTTTATGTGCGAGATCAAAAGAATTCCCCCTCAAAATGTAAAAGTTTGCTATAAATATTATACATATTTTTTGATGAAAAGACAGATTCTTTAACAAATCTTTAATAAAGGGAAATTGCCGTATGATATAATAAAACATAAAAAATACATTATAGATGATGGGGTGTTATAGTTGAAAGATAATCAGATATCGAATTTTGTACGAAACCGTTATTATACAGGGAAAATGCTTACTTCCAAGGATTTTCAGACAGAACAGTTATATATGAATCAGAAACGGAATTTCTTAAATCATATGATGTACGGCACAGGCGTGGTGTGTGGGCTCAGTGTGAGAAAATTAGATGAAATTTCCTTTATGGTAGAAAGTGGCGTTGCAATGGATGAGCAGGGACGTGAAATTGTTGTGCCTGTTTCTCTTGTGAAGAAATTATCTGCCATTGCGGGGGTAGAACAGTTAACAGGAAGCAGGGCAGCTTTATGTCTCCGGTATAATGAAGAAATGATCCACCCGGTTTATTCCGTTGCGAAAGAAGAGGAAGGCAAAGAATACGAATATAATCATATACAGGAAGGTTATGAACTGTATTTAGAGGATATTTCAGAGCAGGACAGTGAAGAGGAAGAAGAGTTTCTCTGCAAAAGTGTGTTTTTAAAGCAGGAAGATTTTAAGATTACCCTTATACTTCCAAGAACCGTGAAAAAGGGTAAAAAGGTAAAATTAGTGGCGAGAATCGAAAAACTCTCTGACCGGAATTGTGGATTAAGTTTTGGGGCAGCATTGCAGCTGGCATCTCTCCGACAGGAGGATGGCAGTCAGGAACTTAGGCTAGAGGGCAGAGATATTTATCTTGACAAAGGTGCTGTGATGGAGCAGGTATTCTGGCTTTTTGCCGAGCAAAGTCAGGTAGAGCAGACCAGTATCCTGTTAGAGCATGGCACGGGATATGCAAGTGTGGCAGATTGTGACTGTAAAGTTAAGGATAATCTGGAGTTAAAGGTAAATGTCACTGACATGAGTATGGAAAGAATAGCTTCTTCTGAGTTTGGCAGGGATAATTACGAAAACAGGGTGAAAAGAGCAGAGCAGGAAAAAATAGTTCTTGCGGAGCTTACACTGTTAGGGGCAGACGGCACCTACATAATTACGGAAATCAGAGAAAGAGAAGCAAAGAATTATATTAATACACCGGAAAGTCTGGGGAAAAGATTAACTTATAACAGCTATTTTGCAGAACCGGAATTAAAACAGGAACCAAAACAGCCTAAGGTGGCAGAACCTGTGGAGAAGGAGGAATCAGAAGACGGAATTCTCATGACTAACGGTTTTGTAGAGATTCCACTGCATGTGGGTATGAAGAAGGGTGATGTATGTTATTCCGACGAAATTCTTCACGGTTTGGGAAAAGGTGATGTTTACGTAAAAGTGGGGGTACAGTGTCTGGAGGATGATGTGAGAACTAACCAGAGTACAAAAACAACCATTTATGGAAACTCTGATTTATTTAAAGAGGATAATCATATGAAAGTGGAAACTGCCGTGAAAGTATATAATGATAAAGGCAGTTTTCAGATAGCGGCAAGGCTTACAGGAGCCCAGAAAAGCATTGTTCTGCTGGTGCACTGGGTAGCTGTTAAGTTTAATAATGAAGAAGCAGAGCTGGAAGAGGAATATGCAGATAAGCGAATTGTTCCAAAAACCTCTGCGGTAAAGCTGGCCCCTAAGGAAAGCCATTGTTTTCAGGTAGAATTTGAACATATGAACAACAGCAGATTAACGTATGAACTGACAGAAAGCGAAAGCGGAGAAATAACTCAGGATGGCATTTATACGGCACCGGATAAGGCAGGTGTTTATGAAATACATATTTACTGTACCGATATGCCGGAAATCTCCACTTACGTTTATGCAGTGGTAAAAAAGGCTGATGCAGAAGAAACCGTGAGCCTTGTGAAGAATGAGAATCAGTAAGGCAGAGGAAAGTCTATGGAATATTATAGCGGAAAACATCATTTGAAAAGAATCGGTGAAGTTATAAGTAATAAGACAAATGAAGTGTGTATTTGTGAAGAAACGGACAACCAGTCTAAGATATATTACATGTTGTGGATTGTAAAAGACCGTATGCTTGCCAGGACATTACTGAAGGTGTTTCATGAAGAAGGTGAAACACCTCTTTATCTGGAAACCTTTTCATTGCATGAAAATACAGTATTTGTGTTTAAATATAATGAGGAACGTTCACTCTTTCGTTTCCTTGGTGGAGAACTGTTGACACAGAAAGAGCAGGAAAAAGTCTGGCGGCAGCTGGTGGAAACCTGTATGGCAAGTGACATTCCATATGCTATTCTCTTTCAAATGCTGAGACAGCGCAGACTTCAGATACAGCCAGAGGGAGAAATCACCTTTTCCTATGCTTTGGATCTGCGGAATTTTCAAGTGGAGTCCACAGAAGGTGACTGTGCTAAAATGTGTGCAGAGATTATTCTGGAATTGATGGAAATGTCAAAGAGTGGTGACACAAGATTAAAACGCAAATTACAAAGTAAATGCGGGGAAGAAGAAGGCTATTGCTCTTTTGGAGAATTATTTCAAGATATAATATCCAATTCAAAGGCTTTTAAATCCTCGAAAAACGGAAAAAAAACATGGAAAAAGGCTGGTGAGTCAATAAAGGCCAGTAAAGACAAAATACGGAAAATTCTTATAGTACTATGCCTTATGTTAATTGTGATCGCTGGTATTTTACTGTTATCACAGTTTATTTATGGAGAAATTCCGTTGCTGCGTCTTTTTCAGAATTCCTTCCAAACCATTGGAACAGAGAATCTTGCACAATAAGGATGGGGAGGGAAAGTAATGAAAAAGGGATATAAAGTGGGAAGTATTGTAGTGGCAGTTTTATTTACAGCGGCGTTATATTTTGTAACGCTCCATAAGGTGATGCCAAATCTGGAGAATACCATATCAGCTACGGATATTACGGCAAATGGAACCTTTCTGGCAGCAGAAAATGGAACCTTCTATAACTTTATATATGAAGTGGACGCAGAGGGAGAAATTGTAAATCTGTTTTGTAAGCAGAATCATTTCTGGAACAGGCAGGAGCAGATTGTGGATATTTCTTATTCGGATTCGGAAGATAAGGTGTATATGCTGTGTCAGCAGAGTGCCGGAGATGACCAGACGGAATACAAGGTATACCGTTTAAGTTCCCGATGGGAAAAAGCAGAAAATCTGGGGAGTATATCCAAAGAAGATACTTTTGCAGTAAAGGATTTTAATCTGGTGGATGATGTTGTATATCTTACAGGGCTGGACACTGGGGAAGAAAAACTGCTGGTATATCAGCTGGATACAGAGCAGTCGGAGGAAATGGAACTGCTGATGGAACGGGGCGCCACAGAGGACGGCGAAAGTGGCCGGAACATCCATTGGGTAAGTGCAGCATTTTCCGGAAAAACACTGTATGGTCTTTCCAATCGTGGACAATTGTTTGAATATAATCAGGATAATACGTCACCGTTTAGCCTGCGGGAGATGGGCGAAGTGACTTGGATGTGCGGAAATCATAATGATATTATTTATTATGATTATATGGAAGAAGTATTTGCTTCTATAGAAAATACTCCTTTTTTAGAATTACTGGAGGGACAGCAGGGAGTTCTTGCAGTTAGCTATGCAAAAGAAACAGGAGACAGCATAGTGGTCAAAAGAAATGAAGCAGGAAATAAGGATATTACTATTTATATGGGTGATGAGGAGTTCTATATAAATGAGATTTCTCTGGGAACTGTTGCATATTTAACAAGAGTTATCACTTTGGCACTGATTTTTGTAGTGGCATTTGTATGTATTTTGTTATTGGTGCTGGTATTCTGGCGTTTGATACATAAGGTTATGAAAAGACCTGTATTGATCACGGGAATTATTTTGGAAAATATATTGCTGGCAGCCATCATATGTGTTCTGTTTTATCAGGTGGGCACAAAGCATGTATTAGAAAGTTATGGTATCAGTGCCGGCACATATTTGGCAGAAGAGCAAATGAAATGCAGCCAGCTGCTGGCAGAATATACAGAGATCATACCGGAAGAATTCTCAGAAAGCCAGTGGTTTGAACCTATGAAGGAGCTTTTGTCCGACTGGTCAGCACAGGAGGAGCAGGGGACTGTTTCTTATCAGATAGATATGGTAGAATATCAGGGAGAGGAAAGCTATATTCTTTACTCAAATGAAAATTCTTATGGCAGAAATATTTATGGAATATATGATAAAGAATTGTTAGAAAAATTAGAAGAAATAAAAAACGGTGACGGCAAAGGCACGGTATATATAAAAGATAAAACCGGAAGGTCAGTGTATGCAGTGGAATTTTTGGAGGAAAATGACAATAATTGCCTTTTGTGGGTGGCGAAAATGCAGATACAGCAGGCGAAATAAAATTTGGCATATCTCCTTTTGGATATGTAAGCCCTAAAAACAGGATTAGGAAAGGAGGGCGGAAAGTGGGAAAAATAAAAGGTTTTTTCGATGGAATAAGCTATAAATACAATAGAATAAAAATGCGCCATAACATGAGAAGGCAGCACAGAAAAGAACAGCAGAAGCAGAAAAGTGACAAGATAGGAACTGTTACAAAAATCAAAGAAATCTGTGGAAACATAGTGGACATAAAGCCCAAAAAAGAAGCAGACTACTGTTTGGTGCTGGGACTTCGAATGGGAAGAAAACTTATCATGTGGATATTACTTGCAGCAGCGGTGGTAAGCATGGGCTGTATCCTGCTTCTGATGCCGGAGTCCGGTATGGCAGATGGAGTCAGAACCTACCGCTACAATGCCCTTCCTTTAAAATTTACCAGCGGACAGGTAAGAATTATGGCGAAATCCGGTTACGTGGCATATGAAGGTGAAGAGATCGGAAGAGCGTCGTG
>ERZ506887.393-NODE-393-length-25854-cov-5.845072_pt1 | contig 25854 bp, 15 predicted proteins | sample MGYA00512905_ERZ506887 | MGnify/ENA metagenome assembly ERZ506887 | reverse complement strand
TACCCAGGGCGCTGCCCTGGGCTAGGAGCTTCTGCCCTTTCAGGGCGTGTGGAGCCAATTTGCGAAAGTTGAATCATCAAAATGGAGGGTTTGGGGGAGCATATTACATGATAAAACAAAGTTTTTTTGATGCAAAATGAAATTGAACCAAAATGAACCAACTTTGTTTCGAATATTATTATTACCTTTGCAACCGATAAGGCCTCTTCACCTTTTTTTAAGGTGAAAGGCGAAGGAAATGATAGTAAATAATAAAAAATTCAATAACTTAAAACAAAGCGTATGAAACGACTTTTACTTTTATCAGTCATGTTCTGTATAGGAGTGCTGCAAGGATTTGCGCAATCTACCTCCTTCACGTATACAGATGAGAATGGAGTGAATTGGGTATGCTGTTTGAACTACGGTATATCTATGCCCGATGGTTCATGGAAGGACAGCACCTATGTAACCATCGAGAGTGCCAACAACTATGGGGAAGAAGTTACTGTACCAGGAGTTATCAAATATGAAGGAAAAGACTATACCATCACTCAACTTAATGGCGTTTTCAGCGATAACCAAACTCTGAAAAAGGCTACCTTGCCGAAATCTGTAACATCATTATATGGTACCTTCGATGGATGCACGCTTCTTTCCGAAGTAGTGAATACAGAACAAATACAGAGCTGCTTTTCTGCTTTTAGTAGTTGTAGTTCTTTAAAGAGCATTGACTTAAGCAATTGTGAAACTATAGGAAATTCCACTTTCGCAAGCTGTAACAATTTACAATCCGTCACCCTCAAGAAATGCAAAACTATTGAGTCGTATGCATTTTACGATTGTAGTTCATTAAAAAACATTGATTTAAGTATTTGTGAAACAATAGGAAGTAAAGCCTTTGCTGAATGCAAAAATTTGGAAGCTGTATCCATTCCAAATACGACAAAATATATGGGATATAAATGTTTTAATGGAAATACAACATTGACTTTGTATGCAAAGAATGCACCTACCTTAGACGAAAGAAGTAATGATCCTTTGGATAAAGACAATTTCGTTTTAGGCAAAACCACATTAATCATCGTACCAGAGGAATTACTCACAACTTATCAGACAGCTGATGTTTGGAATCGTATGAGCGAAAATATCTTCCCGATGGGTACTCAATTTGACTACGATGTAGAGGCTAATGCGCAAGCTAGCACTTCAGGACTTCAGAAAGCGATTGGAGAGAAGAATCTTAGAAGCGTGGTTACCCTTAAAGTAAAGGGTTCTATCAATAGTTACGACATCATGGTTATGCGTAACAAGATGGATAATCTCCATTATTTGGACTTGGCAGATGCTGATATCAAGAGTAATTCATACGATTATTATACAGGATATAGTACCCAAGATGACATTCTGGGTCCTCATTCTTTTGCCGATCTCGACAAACTGGTAACAGTTAAGTTGCCAAAAAGCGTGAAGTATATCGACCAGGCTTTTAACAACTGCAGCCAGTTGCGTTCTGTTGAAATGCCAGAAAATCTGATTTGCGTAGGTGATACTGTAGACTGGTTATGGGATAACAATCTCGGTGCCTTTAGAAATTGCACAAATCTTGAAGAAATTATATTCCACAATTGCGAGAGGATTGGAGGATCAGCTTTTATCGGCTGTTATTCTTTGCAAGAAATCACATTGCCAAAGAATCTGAAGCAAATAGGGAAATATGCATTTTATAGTTGCACAAAGCTAAAAGACCTTATATTTCCTGACGAACTTGAAACTATCGGCGAACATGCTTTCGAAAGTTGTAACAGTTTTATATCCCTTCAATTTCCACCTTCTTTGAAGAGCATCGGAGCTTATGCCTTCAACTGCTGCTGCGTTCTTAGCAGCATCAACCTTCCAGGTCTTACAAGCATCTCAGAAAACACATTCGCTTATTGTAGCAGTCTGAAAGAAGTGAAGCTTCCTAGCACCCTGGAGCGTATCGGCGATAATGCTTTTTGGAACTGCGACAACTTGACCAAGGTATATACCTACACTGTCTTGCCGATCAATATCGACCAGAATACATTTACTAACTTCAAGGCTACTACACTCTATGTGCCAACCCAAAGCTACGACAACTACTACTGGAGCACACAGTGGGGACAGTTTAAGGAAATCAAGGAGTTTGATGAGCCTTATACCTATATCTATCTCGACAACGAGTTTACACTCGAAAAGAGATTCGAAGGTACGCCTGATATCGACATCAAGAACAATGGTGCTCTTACCGTAAACGGAAAGGATAACCAGAACGCAGGCGAAGTAACCGTTAAGGGAGATGGCAACAGCTCTGCCGGAACTCTTATTACAGACGGAAACCTGGATGCCAAGAAACTGAGATTCGACATCACTGTCAATGCCAACCAATGGTATTTCTTCAGCTTCCCATTCGATATCAACCTCGCTGACATCAAGACACCTGGCAAATACGTGTTCCGCAAATACAACGGTTCTCTCCGTGCCGACCAGGGTACAGGCGGATGGGTTGACCTGGCTAGCGACGAAACGACCCTCAAGCAGGGCGTAGGCTATATCTTCCAGACAGCCCAGGGCGGTAACCTCACCCTGAGAGTAACCAAGGAGAAGTTCGGAAAACTGGATGCCAACAACATCGTGAAGGATTTGAGCAGCTATCCATCTGCCGACGAGCAGAACGCAAGCTGGAACTTCATCGGTAACCCACAGATCAGTTACATGGATGCAGCTTCCCTCGGCTATGACGCTCCTATCACCTATTGGAACGGAAATTCCTACGAGGCTGTGCGCCCAGGCGACGACGAGTTTGCCCTCCAGCCATTCCAGGCATTCTTCGTACAGAAGCCAGTGGATGTAAGCAACATCGAGTTCAAGGCTGAAGACCGTATCACCAAGAGTGAGAGCATCAACAAGCAGAACAATGCACGCGCCAGAAGAATCGGTCGTGGCATCAACCCAGAGCGTCTGCTCATCAACCTCACCCTGAGCGACGGCAACCATACCGACAAGACCCGCGTGGTATTCAACGACAAGAAGAGCCAGGCTTACGAGCTGGATTGCGATGCAGCCAAGTTTGCTGCCATCAACGATGCCCCTCAGTTCTATACCATCGAGGCAAAGGCAGGTAACCTCGCCATCAACGAGCGACCAATGGGTAGTGTGAAACTCGGTTTCGCTGCCAAGAAAGCAGGCAACTTCACCATCTCTGCCAAGAGAATGGACCAGCCTATGCTCCTGCAGGACAATCAGACAGGTGCGACTTTCGACCTGACAGAAGGCGACTACCAGTTTGCTTCCAACGCCGGAACCTTCGAAAACCGTTTCGTTCTCGTTCCTAGCAGAGGCACCACAGGCATCGCCGACATCGTGAAGAAGACCGGTATCAACATCATGCCAACCGACGCAGGTATCAACCTCAACGGCGTGGACGGCAAGAAGGTTACCATCTATGCTGCCGACGGCACCATGCTCGCATCGCGCACCTTCGACGGCATGCTCAACCTGATGAAGGGAGTATACATCGTAAAGATAGACAACCTTTCCACCAAGGTGATGGTGAAGTAATCATACGCAGAATGATCAACGGAAATAAAATTCGAGCCTATGAAAAGAATCATCATCCATAGCGTCACCACATGGCTGCTGCTCTTCCTGAGCAGCACCATGCTGATGGCAGCTCTGCCAGACGACGACTTCAACCCCGTAAACCCACCCGACCCGATGATGAAATACAAGGTGGAGGTGGCGTATTCGGAATACGGATATACATCGGGAGGCGGAACCTACAACTGGGGAGACGAAGCCTACATCAGTACTTCTGCCAACAACGAGAACTATCAGTTTGCCTACTGGCTGAAGAACGGAGTGAAATACTCAGAGGAATCCTCCTTTATATATAAGGTGGAAGAATGGAACGTCAAGTTCGAGGCGGTTTACGACTACAAGCCGGTGAGTCCGTCGGAACCTCAGCCCATGAACCGATACCGCCTCTATCTGACCACAGACGATGAGGGCAACTGCTCCTTCAACCGCACCAGCGGCGAAAAGGTGGAAGCGGGAAGCTTCGTCTGGCTGTCGGCATATCTCAGTTCGGGTTACATCTTCAAGGGATGGTACCTGGGAGATGAGCTGATCAGCACAAACCAGGACTTTCAATACGAGATGCCTAAGCAGAACGTTACACTCAGGGCACACATCGTATACAGTCCGAACAGTCCAAGCGACCCGGGCGGAACGGGACAGGGCAATGTAGACAACAGCAGCGGAATCGATGAAGTCACGCTAAGCCCATCAGCCTGCTCCAACCGCATCTACCAGTTGGACGGAGCGAGCACTGCCCAGCTCCAGAAGGGCAAAGTCTATATCAGAAACCACAAGAAATTCATCGCCAGGTAACCTGGCGGTGATTTTTCTGCAAATGATAATAAACTAAACTTGATAATATGAAGAGAAAACTTTTACTCTTTTGTATCCTGGCTTTTGCGGCGATAGCTGTGTCGGCACAGAACAACCTGGTGATCAGAAACTTCAAGTATGACCAGTATGACCAGACAGCCAACCTCAAGGGCACACAAAAGAAAGACAACAACGGCAGGACGGCAGCCCTGCTCAAGATTGAGACCAATCTTGACAACCTCGCCTTCGACGGCGGAAGTTATGGTATCGTAACCACCCAGCACAAGACGGGACAATGGTGGGTTTATGTGCCGGAACGTGCACAGAAGATTACCATCCGACATCCTAAGTATGGTGCCTGCGAGTATTACTACCCATCGGAAATCAAGGCAGCAAGAACCTACACCATGAAGCTTACCCTGGAAGGTATGGATGTTGCCCTGGAAGCTTCGGTGGCTGGTGCTACCATCACCGTGGACGATGAGAAGATAGGAAAGACCCCACAGACCGTCTACCTCTCTTACGGCATCCACCACATCACAGCCCGAAACGGCAACATGTACTATGACAGCAACGTGAACATCACTAAAGAAAGTCCGAAATCATTGAAGCTGCAGATGCAGGATGAAGACCTGCTCTACGGAACCGTGAACCTGACCGTAGCCGACGGTGCCGACATCTACTTCGACGGCAAGAAGGTGGGAACGGGTTCCTGGTACCAGCGTCTGAAATACGGCACCTACGTGGTGGAAACCCGCAAGAAGAACTGCGAGAACCAGACCACATCCTTCGAGGTGGAAGCCAAGAAAGACAAGACCATCGAGGTGAAAGCCCCTATCCCATACACCGGTTCCCTCTTCGTGGTAAGCAGTCCGAAGGTGGTGGGCATCTACAACGACATCAAGCTTCTCTCGGAGAACGGTTTCGCCAAACTGCCTATCGGAACCAACGAAATCACCTACAGACACGAAGGCTACCGTCCGCTCACCAAGACCTACAACGTTTTGCGTGATGCCGAAATCAACGATACCATCAAGCTCAAGCCAATCACCTATCTGAAGAAGACGGGCATCTATGCCGGCGTTGCCTTCACCTACGGCGGAAGCACGATGGGCGTAACGGGAACCATCGGCCTCAACATCTCCAACTTCGACCTTCAGGCTTCCTACACCATGGGACTGGGAAGCAGCGACGAGGTTTACTGGTATTCCAAGGAAACCAACGTGCAGCAGGAGATAGACACCTACAAGCTCAACAGCTTCGCCGTGAAACTGGGTTACCAGTTCCCACTGAGCATGCGTGTGGGCATCACTCCACAGATAGGCTATCTCACCCAGATGCTCAAGAGCGACGGCAAATATGCCGACGGCACCTCGTGCGGTTCCTTCACCATCGGTGCCAAACTGCTCATCGCCCCCGTGTCTCATCTCTGCATCCTCCTCAATCCGGAGTATGCCATCCCAAACAAGAAGAGCGACACCTATAAATCGGTGGCTGATGTGGGCGGATTTGCCGAAGGCGGTTTCTATGCCCATGCCGGCATCCTCGTGAATTTCTAAACTTAATATATTAAAATAGGTATATATGAAGAAACTACTATATAGCAAGAGCATGGCATTCGCCATCCTGATGGCTCTGGCTGGCACCATACAATCGTGCACCGAGAAGGAGGAAGAGGATGTCTATGCTTCTACGAAGATTGACTTCAATGTAACGGTTTCACCTTCGAGGGTAGACTTGCCTGCCCGCAATGCATCACAAGAGATTCAGGTTACTGCCAACACGGCCTGGGGCGTAAGCTCGGATGTTACCTGGGCACACGTGAGCACAAGCAGCGGCACTGCCAACGGATCCTTCACCGTGACCCTGGACGACAATACCTCGCTGGAGGAACGCCAGGCTATCATCACCCTGACTTACGGAACCGAGAAGAAGACGGTGACCCTGAACCAGGCGGCTGCCAAGGCTACCCTCTCTGCCAACGAGGTGAGTCTTGCTGCCAAGAATGCCAGTCAGGAAATCAAGGTAACTGCCAACACCACCTGGAGCGTGGAAACGGAGGCTGAATGGATTCACCTGAGCGCTACCGGCGGAACAGAGAACGGCACCTTCACCCTGACCCTGGATGACAACAAGAGTCTGCAGCCTCGCCAGGCTACCATCGTGGTGAACTATGGCAAGGAGGGCAAGGAAATCATCACCGTAAACCAGATGGCTGCCGATGCCACAACCTTCGGCAAGGTGCAGGTGAGCGGTATCACCCGATATGAGGCCACCGTGGCCAGCAGTTTCTCTGCGATGTTCGAGGTGCAGGAATACGGCGTGGTTTACTCTTATGTAAACAAGGAGCCTGTAATCAGCGAGGACGACCGCAACACGCTGAGCGTCAAGGTAGGAACGGCACCGGCAAGCCAGGGAAGCATCGCTACCAAGCTGAGCAACCTGAAGTCGGCTACCACCTATTATCTCCGCTTCTATACCCGCGGTCCGCTCGGCATCGAATACAGCCCAGTGACCACCTTCAAGACCGAGGGTCAGACACCAAGCGAGGGCGACCATGAGACTCCAGAGATATAAATCATCTAACGAAAGAAACAGAAATATGAAAAATAGATATGTATTATTCATGATAGCCTGTCTGCTGGGCATCCAGCTCTGCGGCTTCCAGTTTTCGGGAAGTCAGCTTCATGCTGCCAACATGCCGGGCAAGCCAACAGGCAACGAGCGCATCTTCCTGCACCACCAGGGAGCCGTGAGCCTCTTTGCCGCCGACAAACTGAAAGAGGCGGTGGAGGCAAGTGTAGATGGCGACACCCTCTTCCTCACCAACGGCAACTACGGTTTCCAGGCGATGAGCAACGGCAAGGAAATCTACTACGGTGCCAAACCGATTACCATCAGCAAGAGCGTCTGCATCGTGGGCGAAGGAGAAGATACCTACATCGGTGCCCTCGCCATCGACATCACGGATGCCAGGAAGGAATGCCATCTCTACGGCATCAAGTCGAACCTTGCCATCGGACAAAGTCTCGCCAAACTGGATATCCAGAAGAGCTATGTACTGCTCAGCATCAATGCCAGCATCGACGATACACAGCTGAAATCCAGCAAGCTGAACCTGAGTATCAACGGATGGAGCACAGAACTGAAGGCTTTCCGTGCAGAAAACTGTCTCATCAACAGCTGCAACTTCGGCATCGTTGATTCCGACAACCTGCACATCAGTCTGAACCACTGCAACATCTACGAACTGGGAGGAAGCGGCGACGACGGCGACGAATACATGAACAGTTTCAAGGGCGACATCAGCAACTCCATCATCGACCACCTGAAGGCGGTGGAAGGAGAGACCCGCTATTTCGACCCAGCCGTAACTCTGACCAACGTGCTGATCCGCAAGACATCGGAAGCCTACAATCCGTTTAAGATCTGCAAGCAGACCGACAGTTTCGCCCTGCTCTCTAACGATGAGATTCTCGATACCACCGGCGCCTGTCGATGGACCACCGAGACGCTGACCTCGAAGGGATGCATCGGAAACGACAACACGGTGATGGGTGCTCTGGGAGGAACCACTCCTTACTCGCTCACCCTCGAAGCACCCCAGCTTCAGAATCCGGTGCTCGACATCAACAGTTCCAATCATAAACTCATGTTTAATCTCGACATAAAATGATGAACAGACTCTATAAATTCCTCTGCATCTGTGGCATGATGCTGACAGCTACAGTAAGCCATGCAGCCACAACAGCCGACGAGGGCAGAATCTTCCTGCAGCACCAAGGCGTCATCGCCCACTCCTTTGCGCCGGGCGAGATGGCAAAGGCCATCGAACAGGCAGCCGAAGGCGACACCCTGCTGCTGGCTAACGGCAACTACGCCAGCAAATTTACCATCAGCAAAAGCATCTCCATCATCGGTGCCGATGCATCCTACATCAACTGCCAGAACAGCAGCGACTGCATCGAAATCAAGTCTCCCGGCAAGGATTCGCTAAAAGTGAACCTGGAGAACCTCAATGCCACCTCCAGCAACGGACTGCGCATCGAGTTCTACAACGAGATGGAAGACGGCACCTACTATACCCTCGCCCATCCCGTGAAACTCACCCTGCAGAAGAGCCGCATCCTGGAATTCAGAACCAGCCATGCCGACATCGCTGCGGTAGACATCGAATGCCGCCGATGCCTGGTATCCTACATGACTTCCCTGCGCACACCAGCCAAGGCATCCTTCTACAACAGTGAGCTTATCAACCTGGGCGACTGCGACAACGTCCGTGCCAACCACTGCTACATCAAGAACCTCTGCGGAGCCGACAATTCGCTGATTACCAACTCCATCATCGGAAGCATCAGCAACACCGACTTCAACGGCAACCCGGGCAACGGAACCAGCGTGGTAACCAATTCGCTCTACAACGCCACCGACCAGGTGTATGCCCTGCAGGACTGCATCCTCATCAAAGAGTCACTTTTGGGAACTACGATTCCGTTTACCTGCAAATTCACCAGGGAGCAACTGGCAGCCAGCAGTTATCTGGGCACCGACGGCACCGTGGTGGGCATCTTCGGCGGCAGCATTCCGAGCAACATCAGCGATGCAGCCACCCTGCTTGCCCCAACCAACCGTCCGCAGATAACCAATGCATCGGTAAACTGGGACGACACCAAGACCAAAGTAAAAGTGAACGCAAAAGTAACCGCAAAATAAAAGATTATGTGGAAGACATTATTTACAACAGCACTCCTCGGATGCATGACGCAAGCTGCGACAGCCGACACCCTGCAGGGCAACTATACCTACTGGATTGACAACGACATCCAGAACGCCAAGACTGCCCAGACGGCTACAGGCAATCTCTCTAACGAGATAGACATCGCAGGCTATGCACCGGGACTCCATACACTCAACATCCGCATGAAGGCAAAGGACTGCAGCTACAAATACTACAGCTACAAGTTCTACATCGCCCCATCGGAAAAGCCAGATACGACTCCGGAGGCAGAGGCAAGCCTCATCGGATATAAATACGGATTCAACGAGTCGGTGACAAACGTGAAGCTCGACAACCTGAAGGAAATCACCTTCACCAACACCCTCTTCGACATCCCAGCACCTACCGAGTTTGCCAAGGTGGAAGACGGAAAGTTCTCCATCGACAAGGCTAGCAGCACCGTGAAGATGAGCCGAAAAAGCGAACTCAACTTCAGCATGCAGTTTCAGGGAAGCAACCGTCAGTGGAGCAACATCCTGCACAAGGATACCGTGATTGCCGACAACATCAACAGGCAGGCGGTGGAGCTGAAGCCATACAGCAGCATCAGTCTCGACAAGATAGGCAGAGGTGACTTCCATGCCGTGAAGTTCACCATCGACAAGGCGAACACCTACTATCTGGTATCTTCCAAGGCGAGCAAGATAGCCCTCTACAACGAGGATGGAACCGAAATGCAGCGCTTCAGCGAAACAGATACCCAGCAGGGCAAGGCCACCTATTTCAATACGGGCACCTACTACGCCGTGGTTTACAACCTGGGCAGCAACACCAGTCTGCGCCTTTCTGACAAGCAGAATGCAATGCCTACGCCGGTCATCAACTACAAGGACGAGATGCTGAGCATCTCCTGCACCGATGCCGACGCCAAGGTATACTATACCCTCGACGGTACAGAGCCTAATGCCCAGAGCAAGCTCTACAAGGAGGCATTCAAGCTCGACCACAACGCCACCGTCAAGGCGATAGCCATCGGCAAGGACTGTGCCGACTCCTATATCGCCACCTATCAGATAGACAGCTATGCCGTGGCAGCGCCAACCATCAGCTACAGCAATCTGCACATCAGCATCACCACCCCTACCGCCGATGCCAAGATTTACTATACGCTGGACGGCACAGAGCCTACCAGCAAGAGCAATCTCTACACCGGTCCGGTGGAGCTGATGAAGAACTGCACCGTGAAGGCGATAGCCCTGCGCAACGATTACCACGACTCGCCGGTTACCACTTATCAACTGAATGTGGATAACCTGATCTGTGCCGTGCCAACCTTCAAGCGCACCGGCAACAAGCTGGAGCTTTCTACCGCCACAGCGGGTGCCAGCATCTACTACACCACAGACGGAACGGAGCCTACCACCCAGAGCCAGAAGTATGACAAGGCGATTGATATCCAGCACAATGGAACCATCAAGGCACTGACGGCGATGGACGGACATATCACTTCTGCCACGGCTACCTTCGTAATCAGCGACATGCAGGCAGCAGCTCCGGTGATGAGCATCGTAGATGATAAACTGGTGATTTCGTGCAGCACCCCAGGTGCGGTTATCCACTATGAGATTGGCGAGGACAAGGAACCTTCGGAGTCTTCTCCTATCTATACCGAACCTATCGAGGTGACGGAGAACATGACCGTGAAGGCTATCGCCTTTGCCAAGGACTTCAACACTTCAGATGTAGCCATCTTCAGTCCATACGTCTGCAAGGTTCCTACCTTCAACGTATCCAACAACCTGCTGACCATCGCTTCGGGAACAGAGGGGGCGGAGATTTACTACACCAGCGACGGCACGACGCCTACCGTGAATAGCCAGAAATATACGGGGCCTATCAGCCTCAACCACAACGCCACCTACAAGGCGATTGCCGTGAAGGACGGACTGCTGGTTTCCGTGGTAAACAGTTATACGGTGGATTACTTCAAGGCATCCGAACCTACCTGCACCTTCGCCGATGGCAAGCTTACCATCAGCAGCAACATGGCGGGAGCCGTGATTCATTATGAGATAGGCGGTTCTACCCCAACCAGCAGCTCTACCATCTATACCGATGCGTTGACGCTGACCGACAACCGCCCTGTGAAGGCGATGGTAACGGCAGAGGGCTTCAACAGTTCGGAGGTGATGACCTATGTGCCTGACTATTTCGCCTGCGAGCCTGTAAAGGAGGCTTCCTATAACGGAAGAATCGTGAAACTTGATGTGCCTACCGAGGATGCAGCCATCTACTACACCACCGACGGCACCGAACCAAGCGACGCTTCCTTGCGCTACGACGCAGAGACTGGCATCCAGATAGATACCCTCTGCACCGTGAAGGCTATCGCCATGAAGCAGTGGCTCAACCCATCGAAGGTGGCATCCTATACTCCTGCCTATTGCTACAACGGCAAGACGGCAAGTCTCACCGAGGCGGGCAATCTGGCGAAGGCGATGGAATGGTGCAACGGTGAACCTGCGGACAACACGCTCCAGGTAGTGGGCAGCCTCAACGCCGAGGACATCGCCCTGATTGCTTCCTTCGAGAAGCTGCAGCATCTGGATCTGGCGAAGGCGAACATCAAGGGCAGCACCGAAGGCGGAAAGGCCGTAGGCGATAACACCCTGGCAGACCAGGCATTCGCCAACATGAATCTGAAGACCGTCAGTCTGCCTGCATCGCTCACCGCTTGCGGCAAGCAGCTGTTCAGCAACAACAGGAAGTTGGCTGCAGTAACCTGGAATGCCAACATCAACATCGCCGCCGAGGTATTGGATGGCATCAACAATCCAAACCTCCTCTTGTATGTAAATGCCAAGAGTTTTGCACCTGCCACTCTGAAGAACGTGGTAGCAGCAGGCGTAGCCGAGTCGATTACGCTGAGCGACATCGCCGATGGAGAAGCATCCGACGGCGCCTTCTTCTGTCCTTCATCCTTCGTGGCAAAGAAGATTACGTATACCCGTAACTTCCAGCAGGCAACGGTGATAGGAACCAGCGAGGGCAACGAGACGATTTCCCTTCCATTCGATGTGCAGGAGATGACGCACGAGACCAATGGCAAGATAGCACCATTTGCCAAGGGCTTGCCGACAGGCGAGGCGAAGCCATTCTGGCTCTACGATTTAAGTCAGGGTGCAGCCACCTTTACCCGTGCTGCCGATATCCAGGCATACAAGCCATACATTATCTGTATGCCTAACTCGGAGTATTATTCTGATGAATACATCCTGGCTGGCAAGGTTACCTTCTCTGCCGAGAACGCTAATATTGCGGTGACCCGCAATGAGGTGGAGAGCAATGGTCAGAAGGATTTCGTCAGCAACTTCGAGCAGTTGTCGCAGCAGGATGGTGTGTATGCATTGAATGTTGGGGAGGCGTACCAGGATTACAAGCCGGGCAGTGTCTTCGTAAGTGAAGCCTTTGTGGTGCATCCGTTCCAGGCGTATATCCAGAATGTAACCACCACGGCATCCCGTTGTCTGGCCGTCTTCGACGAGACAGCCACAACCATCGAGTCGATTCCGATGAAGCAGGTAGCGGGCCTGGAAGCATGGTCAGTAGGCAAGACGCTCTATATCCACAGCGACATCACGAGATGGGTGAACATCTTCTCAACGAAGGGCATGCTCATCAAGACCGTGAAGATTGCAGCCGGAGAAACAGAAAGCATAGAGTCTCTGCCTTCCGGAGTGTATATTGTGAACCAGAAGAAGATAGCTATCAAATGATAGTCCATCATCCCTTCTATCTGGGATTTAACTGATAAAAAAGGAGGGTGTGGTTTGTGCCACACCCTCTTTTTTTGATGGAAAATGAAATTGAACCAAATTGAACCAATCCACTTTCGTTTTTTTTTCGTAACTTTGCCGGCGAAAAGGTAATATTAGGCGAAAAGCCTATGAACTGGCGAATGATAATAAAAATAACTTAATAAAATGAATGGCTTATGACATAAGAATACTTCGACTTCATCGAGCACCTCCTTTCTTGCTCCTGTTCGCCCCCTCCGGGGACGCTTGGAGAGAGTGTGACTGCTATCCGCAGGTTCCATTCCCTTCGGTCATTCCACCAGCGGTTATTCACATTCGCCCCCTTTGGGGACGGGAAATGGCACTGGAGAAATTCAATTAAGAATAAAAAACAAAATTAATTAAACAAAGAAATATGAAACGATTTTTTACATTAATACTGATACTTTTCTGCTTCATATTGCATGGCTTCGCATTCGATTATACGGATGAGAATGGCGTGACATGGACATGCAATTCTTCTTATTCAGAATACGATCAAGAAACGTCTACATACAAACATTACGCAACACTTACTGGTGCCTCAAATTATGGGGCAGAAGTTGTTGTGCCAGAAAAAATATATGATGGAGAAACAGCCTATACTGTTAAGGGGTTAGACAACACTTTTAAGAATTCAGAAGTTATAACCAAAGTAATATTACCAAAAGATTCTATCACAATAGAAACAGCCTTTAGTAATTGCTATAATTTGGCTGAAGTTGTCAATTCACAATACATTACTAAATGTTGTATGGGAGCTTTTGAATATACTAGTCTGACCTCAATAGACTTAAGCAACTGTAAATATGTTGGTGGCTTTGATAGTAGCAAAAAATTAAAGACTGTTATCCTTAAAGCTTGTAATACTATCGAACAAAGAGCTTTCGTTAATTGTACAAATTTGGTTTCCTTAGGAGAAACGGCTAGCATTACTTCTATTGGTTCTGAGGCATTTAATGGATGTGAATCATTATCTTCAATTGATTTATCCAACTGCTCATCATGGCCATACGCCAGTATATTTGGAAACTGTAAAAATCTAAAAGAAATAAAACTCCCAAGTACTCTAACAGAGATTCCCAATTATTTATTCTGTGGTTGTACAGGACTTACAAGTTTTGATTTTACTAATATTACAAAAATTGGTAGCTCAGCATTCGAAGGAACAGGACTTACTAGCGTGGTTATTCCTGCTTCGGTAAAAGATATTGCGGATAATACTTTTAAAAATTGTAACAATCTGAAAAGTGTTGATTTAGGGAATATAAACTCCATTGGTAGCTCAGCATTCGAAGGCAGCAATATAGATAGCCTAACTATTCCAGCAACTATTAGCTCTATCGGATATAATGCTTTTCCTGAAATAAACTATATCACTATCAACGCTACAAAAGTACCATCACTTGGCAGTTCTTTCGGACAAAATGTAGTTGTATTGGTACCAGAAGAAGCACTCAATGCTTATAAAACAGCTGATGTTTGGAAAGATTTTGCAGGTCAAATCTTTGCTATTGGAGCAAAATTAGATTATGATGTCAAAACGACTGCCCAGGACAATGCACCAGGTTTGTTGCAGCAACTTGATAGAAATAACTTGAATAATATCGTATCACTGAAGGTTAGCGGTACGATTAATGGTTATGATATTATGTTGTTCCGCAACAAGATGGACAATCTGCATCATCTTGATTTGTCGGATGCTGATATTGTGGCTAATCCATACGAGTATTATCAAGGCAACTGTACTCAAGATAGCATCTTGGGAGAGAATTCTTTCTCTCATTTAGATAAACTCATATCTGTAAAATTGCCAAACAGCGTCAAGCAAATCAAAGGAGCATTTCTTCTATGCCAGAATTTAACATCTGTTACTTTACCAGAAAATCTTATCTGCCTAGATACTTATTCTTTTGATCATTGCATTAAACTTAAAGATGTCGAAATCAAGTCATGTCAACAGCTTAAAGATTGGGCATTTTGTTTTTGCACTTCTTTAAAGAGTATAATTTTGCCAAACAATTTAAAAATTATTGGCCCTGGCAGTTTCAGAGAATCAGCTCTAGACTCTATTATAATTCCAAACAGTGTGGAAGAAATTGGAAACGGTGCTTTTTATTATTGTGTTAATTTAAAATACGCTTCATTTCCTCCTTCACTAAAAAGTATTAATTCAAGTGCATTTCAATATTGTTCACTTGATAGCATAGCTCTCCCTGGTCTTAAATATATTGGTGACGAGGCGTTTTCCGGCAATCAAAATTTGAAAGAACTCCGAGTACCTAGTACTTTGGAAAAGATTGAAGATGGAGCATTCTCTGGCTGCAACCTCGAGAAGGTTTACGCTTACACCGTACTCCCTATCTCAATCAACCAGAACACATTCAGTAACTTCTCAAACATCGCCCTCTACGTCCCAACCCAGAGCGTGGATAACTATTATCTCAACACGCAGTGGAGCCAGTTTAAGGAGATACATGAGTTTAATGAACCTTATAAATACTTCTATCTCGACAAGGAGTTTACACTCGAAGACAAGCGATTCGACGGAACACCGGATATTGATATCAAGGAAGACGGAGGATTGAAGGTGGATGGAAAAGATAACCAGGAGGCTGGCGACGTAACCATCAAGGGCGACGGAGATAAAGGAAACTCAGGAACCCTCATCACCGACGGCAACCTCAACGCCAAGAAGATGAGATTCGATATCTCTGTTTCTTCTAACAAATGGTACTTCTTCAGCTTCCCATTCGATATCAAACTCTCTGATACCAAGGCTCCGGGAGAATACAAATGGAAGATGTACGACGGCTCTATCCGTGCCGACCAAGGCAGCGGCGGATGGGTTAATCTGCCAGATAACGAGGAATGGCTCAAACAGGGCAAGGGTTATATCTTCCAGACCAACAAGGCTGGAACACTCACCCTCAAGGTAACCAAGGAGAAGTTCGGACAACTCGATGCCAACAACATCATGAAGGAACTCGATGTGTTCCCTTCTGGCAACAACTTCGATGCAAGCTGGAACTTCATCGGTAACCCTCAGACCAGCTACTACAACGTGAACGACCTCGGCTACGAGGCGCCTATCACCGTTTGGAACGGAAACTCTTACGAGGCTGTACGCCCTGGCGACGATGACTACACCCTGCATCCATTCCAGGCATTCTTCGTACAGAAGCCTACCGCTTCAAGCACCATCGAGTTCAAGGCTGAAGACCGACTCACCAAGACCGGTAGCGAAATCAGAGCGCAGGAAACCAAGGCTAGAAGACTGGCTCGCGGATTCGTTCCTAGCCGTATGATCATCAACCTGAACGTAAGCGACGGTTCACTCAGCGACAAGACCCGCGTGGTATTCAACGACAAGAAGAGCCGCAACTACGAAATGGATTGCGATGCAGCCAAGTTCATGACTCTGACCCAGGCTCCTCAGCTCTACAGCGTGGAAGGCAAGGGTACCAAGTTTGCCATCAACGAGCGTCCTATGGGTAGCGTTCAGCTCGGCTTCACCGCCAAGAAGTCTGGCACCTTCACCATCTCGGCAGTCCGCATGGACCAGCCAATGTTGCTGAAGGATAACGTGGCAGGTATCACCATCGACCTCACCAACGGCGACTATGAGTTTACCAGCGAGGCTGGAACCTTCAACAAGCGATTCCTGCTGACACCAAACAGCAGCGTAACCAGCATCGCCGACGTAGTGAAGAAGACTGGCGTGAACATTCTGCCTACCGAAGAGGGCATCCAGATTAATGGCTGCAACGGCAAGAACGTAGATGTTTATAACCTCAATGGTGCTCAGGTGGCTTCAAGCAACAGCGACGGAATGCTCCGCCTGTCTGCCGGTGTCTACATCGTCAAGGTGAACGGCATGAGCACCAAGGTGATGGTGAAGTAAAGCCTCAGCAGGTTATATATATAATAAGGTATAGTCAGAAAATCGAATGATCATGAATAGACTATTAAGATATCATATCCTGGCATGGCTGCTGCTCTTTGTGGGCAGCGATCAGCTTGGGGCGACCACCCCCGATTTCGACCCTCCTGCTCCACCCGAACCCTATCTGAGATATAAGGTGAACGTGGAAGCGGAGTATGGTTATACTTCGGGAAGCGGCGAATACTTCGAGGACGAGGAGGTACAGATAAGAACCTCCTCATCCAACAGCAACTACTACTTCAAGTACTGGCTGAAGGATGGCAAGGAATATACCACCGACCAGGAGTTCACCTACAAGATGGAGGCAAAGAACGTGAAGTTTGTGGCTGTGTTCGGCTATGACCCTCTTCCGCCCGATGAGCCTGTCACCTCGAACCCCTACCGCCTCTACCTGAACACCAACAAGGAAGGCAGTTGCTCGTTCAACAGAACCAGCGGCGAGAAGACAGAGGCAGGACAGGAGGTATGGCTGCAAGCCTATGCCAGCCAGGGGTTCCGCTTTGAAGGTTGGTACGAAGGCGACAGTCTGGTAAGCGAAGAGGCAGGTTTCAACTTCCTGATGCCGGAAGCCCACACCACGCTTACCGTCCACTTCGTCTACGATCCGGATGCTCCGGGCGAACCGCAGAATCCGGGACAGGATGATGTGGAGAACGGCATCATCGCCCCGACGGCAGATGACAGAAAGCAACCAGCCGACCGCCGAATCTACGATTTGAGCGGCAGGGAAGTGAAACAGATGGTGAAGGGAAAGATATACATCCGGAACCACAGGAAAATTTTCCCTTAAGGCTAAATATATTTACCCTTAAGGCTAATTATTTTTAGCCTTAAGGGAAAATAAAAAACAAGTGATAATAGAATAAAAATTGGTATAATTATGAGAAAGATTATGATTATGATGGTGGCAGCCCTGGCACTGACCTTGAACTGCACCACAGCACAAGCACAGAATTCAATCTTGGAGAAACAGCTCAAGAAAGAGTACAAGGTGAAGATGAAGCAATTCAAGAAGGAGAAATGGCAGATCTATGCCTCTTCACGTTCCCTGGAAGTTGCACTGCTCTCCCATTACGACAAACTCGCCAAGGGCGGAGACAATGCCTTCGAAATCGTAGGCATCGCCTCTAAGTTCAAATCAAAGAATATCGGTCATCAGACTGCCATCAACAATGCCTGCAACACATACGCACGCCAGGCTGGCAGCAACATACAGGCAAGAATCGTGAGCGACATCGCCGCCAGCGACAGTCTGGAGAAAGACAACTTCTATGCAGCCTACCAGACCCTGGTGGAAAAGGAAATCAAGGGTGAGATGCAGGAGAGTTTCAGCATGATTCACGACCTGGGCGACGGCACCTACGAGATGCAGAGTTTCTTCATCGTAAACCAGGATGCGGCTACCAAGGCACGTCTGGCTGCCCTGGAGAATGCGGCTAAGGAATCGGCTGCCGCACAGAAATACGCAAGTCTCGTCAGCAAATTCGTAAAGGAAGGATTCAAGCCAGAGTAACCTATGCACAGACTACTGAAAATGCTCCTTGCCTTCGCACTGATTACTTGCCTCCCTATCCCCTGCTGCGCACAGAGTGCCAGCGAGAAAAAGGCGGCACAGAAAGCAGAACTGAAGGCAGAGCTGAAGGCGGAAGAACTGAAAAACGATGCGAGCTACATCTGCGGAGAAGGATGGGGTGACACCTATTCCTCTGCCGACCAGGCTGCACTCAACGACCTGATCAGCAAGATTTCGCTCCATGTTTCCAACTCCTTCCAGATTAACGAAGAAGAACTGAACACCAACAGCGGATTCGATTCGAAGACGGCGGTGACTTCGGTGATGAACAGCTATGCTCAGGCCACCCTCACCAATACCAACAACCTCGTTATCAGCAATGCGCCACAGACCCATGTGCTGAGATACATCAAGAGCAGCGAGGTGATCAAAATCTTCAACGAACGCAAGGAAAAGGTGTTCGACTATGTGAGATCGGCGATGAGAGCCGAGGAAAAGGCGAAGATTGACGACGCCCTGCGCAACTACTACTGGGCTTTCGCCATGGTAAGAAGTCTGCAGTATCCCAACAGCGTGAAGATGGACATCGACGGCGAACAGCGACTGCTCGTAACATGGATTCCACAACAGATAGAAGAGATCATGAGTAATCTATCTACCAAAATAGCCAGCAAAGACGGCAACGACATCAATCTCTTCATCAAATACAAGGGCGAACCGGTGACCAGCATCGACTACACCTACTTCGACGGTCAGACCTGGAGCAACCTCTACAGTGCCAAAGACGGCATGGGAATCGTGGAACTGCGCCCAGGCGTTGACGTGAACAGCCTGCAGCTGAAATACGAGTATGAATACGCCGACCAGTGCCAGATAGACAAGGAGTTGGAAAGCGTGATGCAGCTCTTCAAGGGCACACCGTTCAAGAACGCATCCGTATACATCAACGATCTCGACAAGAAATCGGCTGTATCCAGCGAAGCCAGGAAAGAGTTCGAGAATTCGGTGAAGACGGAATCGGCTGCCAACCTGGAAACGCTGAGCAAGGTGAACGACGAGAAACAGCTCGCCGAAATCATGACCCGCGTGGTGAACGCCATCAAGGCAAAGAAATATGACAGCGTGGACGACTGCTTCTCTGCCGATGGTCTGGAGATGTACAAGAAGCTGCTCAACTACGGACAGGCACGACTGCTGGGCAACCCGCAGTTCTCGTTCTACACCATGGGCAAGCGCGTGGTGTGCCGCAGCATCCCGATGGCATTCTCCTTCAAGAACAACAAGCGCAAGTTCGTGGAAGACGTAACCTTCACCTTCGGCGAGGACAGGAAGATAGAATGCGTGGCATTCGGACTGGGCAGCCAGGCGAAGACCGACATCTTCAACAAGGGCGTGGGTGCCTGGAGCGACTATGCCAAGATGGTGATAGCCACCTTCCTGGAGAACTACAAGACCGCCTTCGCCCTGAAGCGACTCGACTATCTGGAGAGCGTGTTCGACGACAACGCCACCATCATCACGGGTCATGTAATCAAGAGAGACCCGAGAATCAACATCGAGGGACAAACCGCAACCTTCGGCGACAACAAGCCGCTGATAAAATATACCCGTCAGACCAAGAGCGAGTACATGAGAAAGCTGAAGATGTGCTTCCAGAGCAACCAGTTTATCAATATCCGCTTTGCCGACAACGACGTGGTGAAGATGGGCGCTGGAGACGAGACCTACGGCATCCAGATTAAACAGGATTACTATTCATCCAACTATGGCGATCATGGCTACCTGTTCCTGATGGTGGATTTCAACGACCCTGAGAATCCATCCATCAAGGTAAGAACCTGGCAGCCAGACCGCAACCCAAACATCAATTCGAACCTTCCACGTTCGAACAGAGATTGGGGTATTATCGGGCCAGGTAACTTCTAAGAACTATACTGTCAGGCTCTCTATCCCAAAAAAATAATGGGGTGGAGAGCTTTTTTTATGAATTTTGTTTGACTATAAAGAAAAAAATAGTATCTTTGCAAAAAAGTTATCTATCTTTATAATATACAACATAAAAAAGAGCTTATGAAAAGAATATATCCTACACTCAGCATGATACTGTTGCTTGGCTTGCAAGCAACACCAACCTTTGCGCAGAACGATGACTTCGTGAAGCAGTTCCAGCAGGCAAGACAAGGCATGATGGACGACTACAACAAGTTCCGCAACACCATACTTACCGACTACGATAAGTACATGCAAGGCGTGTGGAAAGAGTATAAGAAATTTAAGGGAGATAAGCGATCACAGGTTCCTAAGCCAAAGACTCCACCTACCTATACGGAGCCTAAGCAGCCGGAAAAGCCGGTAAACGTGAAGCCTAAGATGCCGGTGAGTCCGATTGCACCTAAGGAGCGCCCTACCATCGACCCTGTGAACAAGCCGAAGCTGCCGGAGGTGAAGCCTGATATTCCAGATATCGACTACACCGGTTCGGGCATCGATATCCCTGAAGGTGGATTGGGCGACATCAACAAGAAGCCAGACCTTACCAAGGTTCCGGCACTGCCTACCGACCCACTGGCAAAGGTGCCTACCAACAAGAAGAATCCGAAGGCACCTACCATCCGTCCAGGTGTTGACCCTGTGAACAAGCCGAAGTTGCCGGAGGTGAAGCCGGATATTCCTGACATCGAATACACCGGTTCGGGCATCGAACTCCCGCTGATGCCAGCCGTATCTGCCATCCCAGTGATGCCTGCACTGCCGAATATCGGACATGTGAAGGTGCCAGTGAGCAAGCAGACCATCGACGTGGATTACTACGGAGAGAACATCCAGTTCCAGAAGGCCATATTGCTGGCTAAGAAGGACATCGCCTCTACCAACGACGTGGTGGCTTACTGGAAAAGCCTAAAGAAATCAGACCTCAAGGAGGTGACCCAGGCTTTCGCCACGGAATCGCGCAAGATGGGACTCAGCGACTGGGCTTCTGCCATGCTCGTAGAGAAATACATCAACGCCGTGATGCCGAACGCCAGCCAGAACGAAAAGATTGTGGCGGCACAGTATGTACTGGTGAACTGCGGCTACAACATCCGTCTGGGTATGAACGACCACCAGGTGGCAATGCTCGTGCCTTACGCCGAGCATGTGTTTGAGAAATCATACATCAACATCGACGGCAAGAAGTACTATATCTATCCGAACATCGACGACAGCGGCGCTTTCCGCACCTGCGACCTGCCTAAAGATGCAGAACTGGGTAAGGATATGGAGCTGAGATTCACCGGAAAGACCGTGATAGGAAGCGGCACCAAGCCATTCAGCTACGAGGCGGCGGGCATCACCCTGAAGGGCGAAGTGCCTACGGGCATCATGCCGATGCTCGATGAATATCCGGTGATAGATATTCCTACAGTGGCTTCCAGCGTGGTAGACAAGAAGTTCCGCAACGAAGTGGTGGAGCAGATCCGCACCCAGGTGGCTGGATTGGACGAGCAGGATGCTGCCAACCGAATCCTGAGATTCATACAGAAGGGGTTCCCATACGCCACTGACGATGAGCAGTTTAAGCGCGAAAAGTACTTCTACTTTGAGGAGACGCTCTATTATCCGCTGTGCGACTGCGAGGACCGTGCCATCTTCTACGCCTATCTGGTGCATGAGATTCTGGGTCTTGATGTGCATCTCATCCAGTTCCCTGGTCATGAATGTACTGCCGTGGCTTTCAACCAGCCAGTGGCAAACGGCACATCTTACGAATACAAGGGCAAGACCTACTATATCTGCGACCCAACCTATATCGGCGCAAGAATAGGCAGATGCATGCCAAGTTACGCAAAGGAGTCACCACAGATTGAAGTGTGGTACTAGAAAGAAATGATATAAAAGCCAAAAGGCGCTCACCTGGGTGGGCGCCTTTTGGCTTTTATATTTTCCGTCTTATCTTATTCATATTCCTCAATATACCGGAACCTGCCCCAAGGGGAATCGCGATAAACAGCGAGGCTGCCCTTGGGAACCATCAGCTTTACCTTTTCAAAGCAAGGAGCCTCGAATACATCCGTGATTTTGATTTTCCAGATGGCATTGCCTATGATAGGCGGCTGGGCACTGCGGAAACAGATGCTCTGAATATGAGGACTACCGGTAATCATACCACGCATCACATGAAGCCGGGTATCGGGGAATACAAGCCACTTCAGAACGGAATGCCGGGCAAAGGCATTCTTCTCTATCTCATCCACCTTATAGGTCATGCCCTGATAAGTCACCGTCTTGGGAACCTCGATGCAGGAATCCTTCTGGTTGATAGCCTTCACCGAAACAACACCGCCGCCCCAGGAAGTACACAGAAAGTTGCCCACCTTAAACTGGGATACCACATCATAGATGGTTTCGGGCTGGTTCACCTTATTATATATAGCACCTCCGGCGATGCCCACCAGCAGCAAACCCAGAACTATCCAGAGCGCCATCAGAGAGCGGTGGAGAAACAGGATGTGATGACGCAGGGCAGCTACATTAGGATAGCGAGCTTCGAGGGGACAGAGACAGCGCCCGATGGAAAGTCTGCAGGACAAGCCGAGCTGCAACTTATCCAGGATGATGCCCAGACTGTAGATGTCGTTGCGCACATCGGTGGGTCCACCCCGCTGCTGTTCGGGCGAGATATATCCCTCGGTGCCCGCAGGCGACTTCAATATCGCATAGTAATCGGCATCCGACAATCCGAAGTCAATCACCTTCACCACGCTTCCGCTGCGCGTAACCATGATGTTCGAGAGTTTCAGGTCGCGATGCACCACCTGCTGGCTATGCACATACTCCATCACTTCGAGCAGCTGGTGAGCCACCTGCCTGCGCTGCGACCGGGTATGCGGCGTGCTGAGCCATTCATCCAGGGTAACGCCATCAATCCATTCCTGCACCAGGCATTCTCCGTAGCCATCCACCTCTTCGATGCCCTCCACGTAAACCACGCCCGGATGCTGAATCTTGGAAAGGATATCATACTCCTTATGCAACAGACTTCGGAACACTTCGTTATGGCGTACATCGGGTACCAGCGCCTTCAACACCCACCATTTGCCATCACGCTTGGCACGAATGAGGACATTAAAGCCACCAACCGAGATTTCCTCCATTTCCGAGAAATCGGAGGAAGTCTGACCAGAAAGAGGGAAATAGAATCCCGAAATTTGTTCCATACTGCAAAGATACTACATTTTTATACAAATACGACAAAGAAATTAAATATTTTCGTCATATTTCGGCAAAACATGCATGATAACTCATTTTTTTGTTGTAATTTTGCAGCGAAATTGCAATTTTACATAATTAATTAATGAAGATTCTAGTAACGGGTGCGTCGGGATTCATCGGCAGTTACATCGTGGAAGAAGCCTTAAGACAAGGCATGGAGACCTGGGCGGCAGTACGCCCCAGCAGTTCCAGGAAATACCTGCAAGACGATCGCATCCATTTCATCAATCTCAATCTTTCTTCAGAGGAAGAGTTGGAGAAGGAACTCGCCCCGCACGAGTTCGACTATATAGTGCATGCAGCCGGCGCCACCAAGTGCCTGCATGCAGAGGATTTCTATAAGGTGAACACCGAGGGCACCAAGCACCTGGTGAATGCCATCCTGCACCTGGGAATGCCCATCAAGCGATTTGTATTCGTCAGTTCGCTCAGCATCTTCGGAGCTATCCGTGAGGATCAGCCTTATCAGGAAATCAGTGAGAACGATGTGCCTAAGCCTAATACGGCATACGGCAAGAGCAAACTTGCCGCAGAACGCTATCTGGACAGCATCGGCAACAACTTCCCTTATATCATCCTGCGCCCTACCGGCGTATACGGTCCCCGAGAGAAAGACTATTTTCTCATGGCTCAGAGCATCAGGCAGCACGTGGATTTCGCCGTAGGATTCAAGCGTCAGGACATCACCTTTGTGTATGTACAGGATGTGGTGCAGGCTGTGTTCCTGGCTCTGGACCACGGTATGAACGGCAGGAAATACTTCCTCAGCGATGGCGAGGTATACCAGTCGGAAACCTTCAGCAACCTGATTCAGAAAGAATTGGGCAATCCATGGATGCTGCGCATCAAGGCGCCTATCTGGGTATTGCGCATCGTAACCTTCGTGGGCGAATACCTGGGAAGAATGACCGGAAAGATGTCGGCACTGAACAACGACAAGTATAACATCCTGAAGCAGCGCAACTGGCGATGTGACATCGAGCCAGCCATGGACGAGCTGGGCTATCATCCCCACTATCCATTGAGAAGAGGCGTGAAAATCGCCATCAAATGGTATAAGGATAACGGATGGCTGTAAAAACTATAAACATTGATTAATGATAAAAGATTATTTTAAGATAGACAAGAACCCAAAGAAGGGACTCCTGCCACTGGAATGGGCGATGCTGGGCTATATGGCCATCACCGTGATTACCATGCTCTTCGCCTTTACCAAGGTGGTGAACCCGGAATCGATGCTTTGGGGACGATTGAGAATTCTAGTCATCACCCTCGCCCTCTGGGGCGTATACCGCATGATTCCATGCAGGATAACGAAGATGGTGCGCATCATGGCACAAATCGCCCTGCTTGCCTGGTGGTATCCAGACACTTACGAGATCAACCGCATGTTCCCCAACCTGGACCATATCTTCGCAGGATGGGAACAGGATCTCTTTGGATGCCAGCCCGCCCTGCTCTTTGCCAAGGCAATGCCCTGGGCTGTGGTGAGCGAGCTGATGTCGATGGGCTACTTCATGTATTATCCGATGATAGCGGCAGTGGTGCTCTACTATTTCTTCTGCAGATACTACGAGGCAGAAAGAGCTAGCTTTGTGCTGCTCGCCAGCTTCTTCCTCTACTATCTCATCTACATCTACGTGCCGGTGGTGGGACCTACGTTCTACTTTGATGCCGTGGGTGTGCAGGATATAGCCAAGGGAATCTTCCCGGCATTGGGCGATTACTTCAACACCCATACCAACTGTCTGCCTACCCCAGGATATACCGACGGAATCTTCTACCAGCTGGTGGAGGATGCCAAGGAAGCCGGAGAGCGACCTACCGCCGCCTTTCCGAGTTCGCACGTGGGCGTAAGCACCATCTGCATGCTCCTTGCCTGGCACAGCAGAAACCGCAAGCTGCTCTTCACCATGCTGCCATTCTACATCTTTCTGTGTATGGCAACCGTGTATATCCAGGCGCATTATCTCATCGATGCCATCGCCGGATGGATCTCTGCCGTAGTCATCTACTTCATGCTGATGGCAGCTTCAAAGAATATGAAATGATGCGGCATGGAAGATACAGGAAAGAAATCATATTAATACATCAAACATAAATTAGAATTCATCTAGAACAATGAAGAAACTGTTTATTGAAACTTATGGCTGCCAGATGAACGTGGCAGACAGTGAGGTAGTTGCCTCTGTGATGC
>ERZ506887.387-NODE-387-length-26120-cov-4.245310_pt1 | contig 26120 bp, 35 predicted proteins | sample MGYA00512905_ERZ506887 | MGnify/ENA metagenome assembly ERZ506887 | reverse complement strand
CGCATCTAAAAAAGCCCCGCAGGGGCTTTTTTCCCCGCCGGACTGTTCGGCGGGTCGATGCTGTTCGAATCCACCCTTGAGGGTGAAACTTAAGATGCCGGATAAGACAAAAGACCAGCGTAATTTCTACGCTGGTCTTTTTGGTGGGCGCGGGTGGATTCGAACAAGCTCAACTATCACAATTCGCTGGATGCGCTTTGAAATTGTGATGGATTCATGCGTATTTTTTGAATGTCACCGAAAATCAATTATCGGCTATCACAACCATTTAGGAACAAAAACGGGTTACAAAGTGGGTTATTTTGCACGCGGAGAATACTCTGCCAGAGCATCTGAAACGGCCATTGCTGCCGTGTCAGCCCTGCCGTCAACGGCGTGACTGTACCAACCGTAAGTATCCATACTTTTGCTGTGCCCTACCATGCGGCGCAGTTCTGCCGGGGACACGGCATCCTCGATGATGCTCACAAAGGTGTGCCGCAGCTCATACAGGCTGACCGGCGGATCAATGCCGTTGCTGCGCTGGTAGAACTTCCAGTAGTTATAGAGGCTGTGCTCATTCTCCAACAGGAAGATTGGATCATCTCCCCGAAGAGGCCGCTCTTCTTCAAAGGCCCGCTGCTGCAGCTGAGCGTGGAGTTCCGCAGCCGCCAGCGGATGCAGGACCACCGTGCGGATAGCGTTTTCGTTCTTGCCGTGTGTTTCCTCATCAAAGGTATTGATGGCCCGTGCAAGATGCAGCCGGTTGCCCTCCACGTCGCCCACACGCAGGCCCAGCAGTTCGCCAGGGCGCAGGCCAGTCAGGACCGCAAAGCGGTAGGCATGGATATTGGCATCCTGTTCAACCCTGCCGCGAACGGTTCGTGTATCTGTGGAAAGCAGGACCCGCAATGCATCCGGCTGAAGGATTTTTCTCCCCTTTGGACGTGCTCCCTTTGGTACTGTGAGCCCTTCATCCTCTGGCCGCAGGACGGTGTATTTATGCTGCCGGGCCCATTTCACAAAGCTGACCTCGACCGCACGGATTCCCTGCAATGTTTTCCTCGAGAGGTTTCCCCTGCTCTTTCGGGTGGCCTGCGGGTTCATGCTGCCTTCCCTGTATGCCCGATTCAGCACATCCTGCAGCATTCCTGTATTCAGGTCACCGATCCGGCGGTCGCCCACCACTGGCAGGATGTAGTTCTGTCCGAACTTCTCCACCTGCTGGGCATAGCTTGTGCCGGCGGTGGCCCGCACCGAGATCAGATACTCGTTCCAGACCTCCAAGCAGCGCTTGGTGGTGCTGCAAATGCCCTCATCCAGCCAGGCATCCGCTTTTGCATTTGCTTCCCGCTGGCCGGTACGGCCCGGCTTTGCACTGGTGAACGTCTTGCGCACCCCGTCCTTCTGCACCTTGATCTGCCAGCGGTTCTGGTTCGGCAGCCACTGGGCGGTGTTGGTTCGCATTCCCATAAAAAATACCTCCTTTGGGGTACACTTTGACAAGCCCGCCCAAAAGAGGTATAATCGCAGTGTCGAGTGTGCGATGCCCTCTTCTGGGTGAGCCGCTTATCTTAACTCCCTCGGTGTTGGTAGCACCGGGGGAGTTTTTTATTTACAATCAGTTGTTCGTACGGTAGATAACCTCCAAGCCCTGATTCGGGTGATAAGACCAGGTAACTGTCACATCATCAAAGCTTTCCTTCTGGCGGCCATCAATTGCTCGTGTATTTGCCATTTCTTTATAAAGCCATTCTGGCAATCCAAGTGCTTTGTTGGTCAGTTTTACATGCTCCAAGCCAGTTTCATTAAAGATAATCGAGCCGCCTTTCATGTTAAGCGGATTATTATCAATCGTCATATAGGAACCATCTTCAGCAACTGAAACCGTTACGTCATTATAAAGATCATAAAACAGTTTAAAATCCGGTGCCATTCCCTTCTTATAGAAAGTTGGTGCTATATCCTCATCCAGAGATATGAGAGTTTCCTTTCCATCTTCATTTACAACCTTCCAAGTTGCCAGAATAACAGGTGCACCATCATCGGCGAACCGTTGAACTTCTCCCTTAAATGTAACGTCCTGATCATTGAATACGTTCTTGTAATAGTCGTATAAACTTTCTTTTACAGCCGCATACACACGCTGCCCATTTTCCACAACGGAAAAGCACTTATAGTTTGTATTTGTTTTTTCAACCGAGTATGTAAAATAATATCCGAAGTCCGTATGGCCTGAATAGGCCACATAATCGCCTGTTTTGTACTGCACTCCCTCTGCAAATGCAGACATTGCAAGTACAAAACAAAGTACCACCATCAACGCCATTGAAACTATTTTCTTTTTCATACAAAAGGCCTCCTATGTTTGTTTATATTTCCGTCAGCGCGTATAATTCTGCGCTGCACTCGTCGAGCTTCGTTTTAGCATTATCGCTCATATATAACAGATATGGTTCAAATGCCCGATGATATTTTATTGCCCAGTTCTGCTTTGCTTTGGGCGATTTTAAACTTTCTATTTTGTCCCGGTATTTTTCTTGTGTACGCTGGACAATTTCATTAACGGCTTCTTCTCGAAACGTCAAATCCAGATATTTTTCCAACGAGGAAGTTGTAGTTACTTTCACGCCATACTTTTTACAATCTTCCAGCTGTATTAAACGGCCAACACAAAAATCATACCGCATAAAGAACACCGACGGTTCTGTGGTAGAGGAAAGAATCTTAGCACTTTCCTGAGCCTGTTTAAGAAATTGCGGTGCTAATATTTGAGCGTTCATGCGAGAATCAACCAAATCCATCTGGCCCATCCATTCGGGGTTCGGGGAATACCTGGACGGCTCTTCCGCCGCATCCATTGCCATCTTTCCGACTACCTTTGTAGCCTTTTTCAGCCAACCAAAAACGCCCATGCGGTACCTCCCACATCAGATATCCCGGCAGAGCCCCACGGCCTTGCCTTCAATGACAACGGCATTCATATCTTCCCGGCTGAGAATGATGCTGCTGAAAGCCGGATTCTCCGGCCGCAGTTCAATGAAGTTCTCGTGCAGATAGACATGCTTCAGGGTGGCCTCTTCCCCGATCCGCACAGCAGCGATCTCGCCGTTCTCCACCTCTGGCTGACTGCGAATCGCCACCAGATCACCATCGTGGATGCGGGGTTCCATGCTGTCACCCTTGCAGGTCAGTGTAAAGGTGGAGTGCCAGCGGGAAGGCACGCACACCATTTGCTCGATGTTCTCTTCTGCTGTGATGGGCGTACCGCAGGCGATCCGCCCTACAAGCGGCACCACATCCATGGCTGGCATCGGCTCAAAGCCCGGCGGAACGGTAGGTTCTCTGGATGCAGCCGGGGCGGGCTGTTCCTCCCAGCCCATCAGATAGGCAGGGGTGGTTTGCAGCGCATCCGCAAATGCTGCAATCTTAGATTGCGGAATATCTGCCTTTCCATTTTCAATTTTACTTATAGATGATTTATCCTTATAGCCCATCTTATGGGCCAGTTCTTCAACTGTTAATCCAAGCTCCGTGCGGCGGCTTTTAATTCTGTCGTATAGAGTTGCCATAAAATCACCAACCTTCGCTCTTATCTTATCATATAGTGGAATGATATTCAAGTATTTTTTGCTTTTTTCTCAAAAAAGGTTGACTTTGTTTCCACTCAGTGATATCATACAGGCAGTGGAACGTAATTCCACTTGAGAGGAGGTGAAAACAATGACCGATACCACTACGCTTCGTTCCATCATTGCCAACTCCGGGCTGAAGTATAAAGCCATTGCGGAGATTATGGGCCTTACACCGTATTCTTTGCAGATGAAGATTGACAATGAAACCGAGTTTAAGGCGAGCGAAATCGACACTCTTGCCAACACTCTCGGCATGGACATGCAGCAGCGCGATGCCATCTTTTTTTGCAAGAAAAGTGGAATTTAATTACACTTTTCAGCTTTAGTTTAGGAGGTGAACAACGTGAATGACAACAAAAAGCCCAGCGAACCTGTGGAAATCAAAGAACTCCTCACCCACCAGTTGCAGCTGGTGAGCAAGGAGTCCGAAGAAGCTCACGGGGAGACGTTGGCCGCACTGAGTTTTGCGGCTGCAGATCTGGCTCAAGCGGTGGCAGCGTGTAGCAGGGCCTTGGTTTATGCGTTTCCGGGCGGCTCAGAGGCAACGCCGAAAACACATACATTGACTATGGACGAGATGCCGCATCATCCATTCAGCTTGTGAATTGGGCCAATCGGTAACTGGACGAGGTATTCAAATCTAGGATTGTCACTAATCTCACCAGACCAATAACGATAAGCGGCATCAAATATTCCCGATACATGAAGTCCTATGAACCAAGATGGCCCTGCGTAACAAAGAGAAAGACCACCACACAGTAATCTTGAATCAAATTTTGGTGTATCATCAGGCGCATCAATTTCAAAAATTTGTGTTTGCGGTTTTCTTCCCAGTTCTGGCCATTCTTCTAAATCGGATATTTCTTTTACAGCAAAAAGTGAGGTCATTCTGGAAGGCAGCGACGGAAAATAACATCTCCGAACCAATTCCGAAACCAATTCAATGATTTGGGCATCAGGGTGTTTTTTCACATTTTCAAACTCGCAAGCAGGAATCAATGGCGTTCCATCGGGAGTCCACCACAGTGGATTCGGCTTAAGTTCAGTGCTTAGGTAACTTTGCCCGTGCTTTGAAACTCCGTTTTGAAAGTCTCTTGCAAAGTAAGATTTTTGGACTTCCTCAGTCAGGTTTTCTAACGACTGCAATTCAATCTTTTGTCCATCACTTAATGTTCCGTCTCTATCTAAGTGATACAGTTTCATAATTTCACCTTCCTTCTGCCCAAGTATACCGCAGAAGGGATGCAACCACAACAAGGAGGTGAATCACCATGAAGAAGCCTTATCTCAAAATCAGTCGTCTGGCAGAAGACCAGGATCTCAACCAGGGCGCACTTGCGGCCCTGATTGGGGTAAGCTCCAACACGATGACCGCACGGCTCAAGGGGACACAACCTTGGAGGAGTGACGAGATCGTCATCATCTGCAGAGCACTACACATCCCGCAAGAAAAAATCGGGGAGTATTTCTTCCCGGCAATCGCAAAGGAGGAAAAGACCGCATGAAACCTTATTATCTCGCCTCTGAACGGGCCGCTGCACCCACCAGCAGCGTGTCCTACATCGCACCAGTGCTGACCCGCATGTGGTTCCGCTGGGATGGCATCCGTGACTCCGGGTACAACCGAACCGGTGCTGAAGCCGTCGCAGAAAGCGGCTCGAAACCCGTGCAGGTTTTTGCGGATGGCGAATGGCACCCAGTTGCCGCTTACGGCACCACCTGCGCACAATCCGCTGCAAATTACCTTCAGGAGGTGGATCCCGCATGAAGATCAAATCCCGCGTCTGGTACTGGCTGGCTGCTGCCAGCGGTGCTGTAAGTCTGCTGTACGGCATGGGCATCGAGGGCGGTGCACAGCTGGGCAGCTCCATCTCTGACAGCCAGTTCGTCACGGCCCTGTGCCTGGTTCTGGCAGCGGTAGCGTTCCTGCGGCTGGGCTTTGCCGCCCAGGATCGTGAACAGAACGCCCGCCGCTATGGCCGCGTTGACTGCACCCACGCCCGCACCGAAGAGCCGGAGTACCGGCAGAACCGGAGGGGCGCATGAAAAGCAAATGAGCCCGCCCGTGCTGGTAACACGGACGAGCCCAAAGGGTGATGGTTTGAACGACTCCATCCCTTTGATGATATCACATCAGAAAGGATTTTACAAATGAAAGGTATTTTAGCCGAACCGGGCAAGGCCCCGGTGATCGCGTCCCTGCCCGACAGCCTGTGGGCCATTGAGAACCGGCTGGGTACGCCCTGCGAGATGATCGTGCTGCCCCGCACCCCGGCGGTGCTGTTCGTGGGCCGGTACGATGGTCCCATCCAGCCCGCCAGCCTGCTCAACCGGAAGTACCGAGGCCGCCAGCTTTACGGGCCCATCCTCTGCTACGGATGGAAGGGCAACAACATCCAGCCCATGAATAAAGATGTACAGACCGAGATGCTGGACCGCCTGAAGGGCACGGAGGTGAGAGTATGATCATCAGCCAGAACAGCAACGATGTTTACTACGCCTATACCCGTGGGCGCTTCTGGCGCTGGGACGAATCCGCACGGGTCTGGAAGGAAAGCCATCTGCTGGCACAGAAGTTCGACAAGGCCAAGGCCGCTGAAAAGCGGCTGACCCCGGAAGCGTTTCTGACCAGCGACGAGTTCATCCCCATGGACGACTACGAACTTCCGGAGCAGATGCTCGCCGCTCTCAGGGATGCCAAGCCCTGCAAGAACGCACCCATTGACCCGGTAGAGGAGGAGTCGGCCCCTGCCGCATCGGCGGGCGGTTCTTCTGTATCAACAGCTGGTGCCATGCAGGACAAGCCCCTAACCACCGTGCCGGATGCGATGCGCCCGGCGTTTGATTATTCCGGCCTGACCGACCAGACCGTGGAGGACCTGCACTTCGCTGAGGACGAGTACCACCACGGCAAGCAGATGGCCGAACGCGGCCTTGTCCACATGGGCAATGCCATTGCCGCTGCCCATGATGCGCTGTGCGGCACCGTTGTCGCACAATGCGACAACGGTAAGTTCGCCAAAAAAGAAGATACCTTCCGGGCGTGGTGTGTGTCCATCGGCATCACCAAGGATACCGCTTACCGGCTGTTGCAGGTCTCGGCACTGCTGAACGGAAGCAGCCCCCGCCAGCAGAAGATCCTGAAGGAGCTGTCTCCCACTCTGCTGTATGCCGTGGCAAAGCCCAGCGCCCCGGCAGAGCTGGTGGAGCAGGTTAAGAGTGGTGACATCACCACCAACAAGCAGTATCAGGAAGCCCTTGCCCAGATCAAAGCCGAGAAAGAGCGCGCTGATGCTGCCGAGACTGAGCGGGACAAGCTGCTGGGTGCCCAGAATCGGGCTGCTTGGGCGGAAAGCCACATCCAAGATGTCGAAGCCCAGCGGGATGCCGCCCTTGCGGATGTTCAGGGCCTGACCGAGCAGAACGCCAAGCTCCAGCAGAGCTACCACGATGCAGACGAGGGCCGCATTGCTGCCCGGCTCCAGTGCCAGAAGGCCGAAGGCGAGCGCGACAGAGCCGAAGAGAGAGCAAAAAATGCCGAAGACACTTTGAAAAAACAGCCCATCACGGCGGTCATCGACGAGGAAGAGATCGACCGCCGTGCCGCAGAAAAAGCCTGGGGCCTTGCAGATGCCCGGAACGCCGAACTGGCCAAGGACAACGCTAACCTGAAGAAACAGGTTGCGGCACTCCGCTCCCGCATCAACGATGATGCCCAGGCAGATTTTGAGCAAGCCAACTACTGCGCCAGCCTGATGCGGGCGGCGTGGGATAACAGCAAGGCCAGCTATTCCCGGCTGGTGGGCGAAGATCTGGAAAGCACCTTTCAGGCCATCTGCGGTACCCTGAACAGCATCATGGAGGAAGCCTCCCTGCTCTGCCGCCAGCCGCCGGATTATGATGGAGGTGACAGGGATGAATGAGATGTACTGTCTGGACCTTGACCGTTACGGCCCGCCCATGGAGCCGCCCGATGATTACTACCTTGCCCCCGACCGGGAGCCAGAAGAGGAGGAACTGACCGATGACGAATGAATTGACTGTCCGAGTAGAGCGCCCGGTGATCCCGGCCATGAACTGGAACAAAGATGAGGTGCAGAAGAACCTTGACGAACTTCTGGCCTCCTATACAGGCCGTGTATACACACCTGAATCCATCAAGGATGCCAAGGCCGACCGTGCTGCCGTCAACAAGTGGGATAAGCAGTTGGCCGCTGCTCTGACCGCTGCCAAGCGGCTTTACACTGACCCGCTGGAGGATTTTCAGAAGAGTATCCGGGAGATGCAGGCCCAGTGCAAGAAGATCTCCGGTGCCATTGATCAGCAGGTAAAAGCAGTAGAACAGGCCCAGCGGGAAGAAAAGGCATCCACCCTGCGGCTGGTCTACCGGGACTGCATCGGGGAGCTGGAACCTCTGATTTCTTTTGACCGTCTGCTTGTGCCCCAGTGGCTCAACAAAACCTTTGACCTCGCCCAGGCCGAAAAGGAACTGCGCAAGGCTGTAGAGACCCGGCGGGAGGAACTCCGCCTCATCCGGGAGACCTGCGGTGAAGACGCTGAACCCTGCATTACCGAATACCTGCGGGCCCTGAGCGTCAATGATGCACTGCATGAGCACAGCCGCCGGGAGCACGCCCGGGCGGCTCAGGCTGAGGCAGAGGCCCAGCGACAGGCCGCAGAACGTACCAGAGCTGCTGCACCGGTCATCATCCCGCCCACCGAGGAAGAGCGTCAGCTGAAAGAAGAGGCCGCACAGGAGGCCCGGAGCAACGCCTTTGTGACAGCTTCCGGGCGGCTGGACTGCGAGGTATTGCAGCAGTTCGCCCTGCCTGGCACAGGCCTTGCACCTGCCCGCAAACGCTACCGCTTCTGGGTAGATTTCACCCCGAAAGACATCGAATGGTTCAAAGCCGAAGCTAAAAAGCGCGGCTTCGCATATGGTTCTGTAAAATAATTGGAGGATTTTACTTATGGCTTTTTCTCGTCCCGGCGCACCTGCGCCCACCATGTCCGCAAACACCACTGGCACCACCACCGCCGCCCGGATGACTGCAATGCAGCAGCGTGCCGCCCAGAGCGGCGCTCTGCAGGCTGCCAGCCCGGCCAAGCCCGTGGAGATCACTTCTGCCGACGGCCAGCACATGACCGTCAGCTTCTCGGATGTCCGCAACTTCATCTGTCAGAAAGCCACCGATGCCGAATGCAAAATTTTCCTCGAGACCTGCAAGCAGTACCGCCTGAATCCCTTTACCAAAGAAGCCTACCTCATCCACTACGATAACAACAGCGAGGACACCCCCAGCACCATCGTTCTGGGCAAGAACTGCTACCTGCAAATGGCAGAGCGTCACCCCAGCTATGACGGCTTCGAGGCCGGGGTCATCATCTTCGATAAGGTGGCCGGGGAGTACCAGAAGCGGGAGGGTTCCATCGTCTACGAGGACGAGGAACTTCTGGGCGGCTGGGCCAAAGTCTATCGCAAGGACCGCACCCGCCCCAGTTACGAGGAAGTGAAGCTGACCGAATACGACACCGGCAAATCTCTGTGGAAGGGCAAAAAAGCCACCATGATCCGCAAGGTTGCCCTTGTCCATGCCCTGCGGGAAGCATTCCCCTCCACCTTCGGCTCTCTCTACGACGAGAGCGAGGTCCATGTGGATGCTGAGTCCACCGCCGTGGAGCTGGACGAGGCCGGACAGGTTCCGGCTCCACGCTGGACCCGCATCAAGGAAGCTGTTGAACAGGCCGATGCTCTGACCGTGGAGGACGCTGACAGCGCAGACGACCCCTTTGCCGGGGGTGATGAATCGTGATCCTGACCCACAAGACCGGCGTACTTCTCCACGGAACTCTCGCCAAAGACCCTGTGCTCAAGGACGTGGGCCAGAAGCAAGTGCTCAAGTTTGACGTGAAGGCACACAGCGTCAAGACCGGCACCGGCAGCTGGGAGGGCCTGTATGTTCAGGTCAACGTCTGGCACGGGCTGGACAAGTGGGACGGGCTGCTGCTGAAGGGCGATGCCGTCACTGTCTTTGCCCGGGAGCTCAAGAGCCGGGAGTATAACGGCAAGACCTATTACGACGTGGATGCCGACGACATTCAGCCTGGCGGCATGGTGATCTTCCGGTGGATGCAGAACCTCATTGACCTTTGCACAGAGGCCCCGGCACCGCCCGAACCAGCGCTCACTCAGGAGCCAACGCCCTTTGATGAGCCTGCCCCGGTGCAGACCAGCCTTTCCGACGGGCAGATGTATCCCGGCGAAGACCTGGCCGACTATGCTCCCCGCGCCTCTCAGACGGCAGCGCCTGCCGGGCCCGCCGCAGGCACCCCGGAAGCAGATGCCCTCATCGACGATGATGCGGATGACCTGCCGTTTTAACCACACCAGAAAGGAGTTCAGACCGTGGGCATTGACCCATCCCGTGGCTTTGTTGCCTTTCCCCGCGGTCTGACTGACTGGGAATGGTATTCAGAGCCCAACACTGCCCGCCTGTTTTTCCACCTGCTACTCACCGCCAACTGGCAGGAAAAGCAGTGGCAGGGCATTAGCATCAGACCCGGACAGCTGGTTACAAGCCAATCTCAACTGGCAAAACAGCTTGATTTGAGTGTTCGGAACATCCGGACAAGCTTAGAACATTTACAGGCGACAGGCTATCTGACAGTCAAAACAGGCTCAAAATACAGCATTGTCACGATAGAAAACTATGCTTCGCTTGTTGGCAGTGACAGGCAAAGTGACAGGCAAGCGACAGGCAACCGACAGGCTGCCGACAACAACTTAACAAGTCTAACAAACCAACAAGCTAACAAGTCGTCGTCTGCGGCTGCGCCGGAGCCGACCGGACGACCGACGACCTCACCCTTGGTATCAGAGTTTGAACAGGATATCGGCAAGCTGAGTGCCTCCGGGAAAAGAGAGCTGACAGGATACGCCGACCGACTGGGCGAGGAACTGGCGCGGGTGATCCTGCGCAAGTGCATTGATGCCGGGGCACATAGCTGGGCCTATGTGCGGAAGGCTCTGATCGAGGCCGAAACCCAGGGCTGTAGGTCTGCCGAGGAGTACCGCATGACGAACCCCATTGGAGCAGGACGCAATAGGCGGGTGGACAGGCCGGAGCCCAGCGGGAATGATTTTCTAAAAAACGCAGCCCGCCGCCGTCCGCTCACCAAGAAAAAGGAGGATTCCAATGTACCGGAACCATGAGCACTACCCCGACCCGACAGCTGGCCGGGCATTGGGCAGCCTCCGACGAAAGGAGAACCAATTGAACACCGGAAAACAGTTCGAGGCAGACTGGAAAAGCTCCATGCCGAAGGATGCTTGGTGCTATCGACTGAAAGACAGCGCGGCCACCTATTACGGCGGCAACGAGAACCTGAGCTTCTCCATTGATAACATCTGCGACTTCGACGTGTACCGCTACCCTATGCACCATTACTTCGAGCTCAAGACCATCGAAACGCCCAGCATCCCACTGGAAAAGATCCTGGGCCGATTCGACCGGGAGCGACAGAAGTACCACAAGCTCAAACACATCACCGATATGGCCCACGCAGCATCCTTCAAGGGCCAGACCGCCCATGTGGTCATCAATTACCGGGGCAAGGTCAACCGCACCTTTGCCGTACCGGCCAGCGCTGTGCTGGAGTACATGAGCACCCAGACCCGCAAGAGCATTCCATGGCAGTGGGCCGCCCTGAACGGCATCGAGGTGGAGCAGCACCTGCTACGCGTTCACTGGCGATATGACGTGGAAGGGCTACTGAGGGTGCTGGAAGGAGGGAGTACAAAATGACCTATATCCAGAAATGTGAGTGGCTGAAGCTGTATCAGGTATCACTTCGCCGCCAGAAAATTCTTGTCCGGCGTATCCGCGAAGCGAAAGACCAGGCCGAAAGCGTCACTCAGGCACTCAGCCCTATTGTCAGTTCTGGATGTTCTGGCGATAAGACTGGCCGCGCCATTGAAATGATGGATGCCTACCAGCACCAGCTGTGCCATGAAATTCAGCGCAGTCAGGAATTGTGTTACACCATCCGTAAGGTCATCGCAGAACTCGAAGACCCTCTTCTGGTAGACCTTTTGGAACTGTGCTACATTGATGGCCTGCATCGTGGACAGGCTGCTGACAAACTCCGCGTCAGTGACCGGCATTTTCGTCGTCTACATCGGCAGGCTGTGGAGGCCCTGAACATTCCAATGAATGCCATTCCTCCGCAATTATGGCCGCGCATGTCCGCTTAACTGTGTTATAACGATACCATCGGCAAAGCCGAAAGGCAGACCGATTCCATGGCAGCTTCCAGAATGTGCCCGTCCGACATCACGTTCTGCGAGCTGCTTCTATTATGCCGCCTGAGCGCAATGTGGTGCGCGTTCACGAGTGTAGTCGTGGAAGGTTCGATTCCGAGGGCGGTTCCAATTCGCCGCCGACCCCGTAGGCGGTACAGCCTGACGCATGGGGCTACATACTCCCCACCGGAAGCTCATGTGGTGGGTGGCGGGATCTCCTTGCCCGCCCTCTGACCTCCCCACATACGCCGGAGGCACCGGAATCCACAGGCGGGTTTCAAGTATTTTCCCGCTGGATGTGCGTCAATTGCCCTGCATGGAAACATGCAGGGATTTTTTATGCTATTTTCTGCCGTCCTGAGGGGCGGCTTTTTTGTACCCTGACGACGAGAGAGGTGGTGACGTGTCGAATGAAAAGAATCTCATTCCGTTCAATGAACGAACGGAGAGCGAACAGAGAGAGATTGCCCAGAAGGGCGGTATTGCATCCGGTGCGGCCCGCCGCCGTAAACGGTCGATGCGGGAAGCTGCCGATTACTATCTGAGTCTGCCGGAGACTGACCGCCGCCGGGTGAATGCCATGCTGCGGGACAGCATCGAGCCCGAGGACATCGACAACCAGATGAGCGTCGTCATGGGCATTGCAACCGCTGCCAAGCAGGGCGATTCCCGGGCGGCCAATGTGTTGCTGAAGATGCTGGGTGAGGAGACCGTACAGGAAGACCCGGGCGCGGATGCTCTGGCAAAGGCCAAGGAGTTGCTGGGAGGTGTGGACAGTGCCATTGACTGAGTTTCAGCAGGAGTACCTGCGCAACTGTTCCCGCCGGTGGAACGTCAAGACCGGGGCCACCCGAAGCGGCAAGACCTACCTGGACTGCGCCGTGACCATCCCGAAGCGGATCTGCGCGGCCCGGGGCGAGGGCCTACTGGTGCTCATGGGCAACACCCTGGGCACACTGGAGCGTAACGTGCTGTCCCTGATGCGGGAGCTCTGGAGCCCCGACCTTGTAGGTGTGATCCGCACCTCGGCAGCAGGCAACGTGGTACAGCTGTTCGGCAAGAAGGTCTATGTCCTCGGCGCTGACAACAAGAAACACATCGCCCGCATCCAGGGCGCTGCCTTTGAGTACGTCTACGGTGACGAGATCACCACCTGGGACGAAGGCGTGTTCCAGATGCTGAAAAGCCGCCTTTCCTGCCCCCACTCCCATTTTGACGGCACCTGCAACCCGGAAAGCCCCACTCACTGGTTCAAGAAGTTTCTGGACAGTGACGCTGACATCTACTGTCAGGCGTATACCATCGACGATAACCCTACACTTCCGGCCCAGTTCGTGGCCGATTTGAAAAAAGAATACACCGGCACGGTCTACTATAACCGCTTTATCCTGGGGCAGTGGATGGCCGCCAACGGCGTGATCTACCGCCTGCTGGCCGACAGCCTTGCCGCCGGAGATGGGCGTTTTTTCTGGCCTGCGGACAAGCCGCTGCACCCGTGGCGGGTGCGCATCGGGGTGGACTTTGGCGGCAACGGCTCCAAACACGCCTTTGTGGCAACGGCCATCCTACCGGGCTATTCCGGCGTGGTGGGGCTGGCATCCCAGCGCATCGACCCTGTGGCGCAGGATGCCGACTTTCTGGCCGACCGGCTGCTGGAGTTCTGCATCGCTGTCTTTGCCCGCTGGGGCGAGATCCAGTACATCTTCTGCGATTCCGCAGAGCAGACGCTGATCAATCACATCCGGGCAAGGCTCCGGCGCTGCAAGCTCAGCTGGCTGGCCGACCGGGTGGAGAACAGTGCCAAGATCCGCATCAATGACCGCATCCGCCTGACCTGCATCCTGATGGGCGGCGGGCGGTTCTGGCTGCTGCCGGAGGCGGCCACCCTCCGAGATGCCCTTGCCACGGCCCTGTACAGTGGCAAGCACCCCGGCGTGGACGAGCGGCTGGATGACGGCAGCACCGATATCGACACATTGGACGCTTACGAGTACACCATCGAGCGCGATTTCAAGAGGTTGACCAACACATGAACATCACCGCATTTCTGAACTACCTGAACAAGACGCGCGGGTGGGCCATCGATGCCGACTACTACGGCCACATCGAGACCTGGCGGCAGTGGTGGCAGGGCAGCGTGCCCAAGGTGCACACCCGTGCCGCTGAATACGCAAACGGTACCAGGAAGCGCCCCATTGCCTCCCTGCGGATACCGAAACGGGTCTGCGAGGACTGGGCAAACCTGCTTCTGAACGACCGCACCACCTTCCAGATCAAGGATGCTGCCACCGCCCGGTATCTGCTGGGCGACGACGAGCAACAGGTGGGCGGCCTGCTCCGGGAGCTGCACTTCTGGCGCAATGCCAACGCTCTGGTGGAACAGGCCTACTGGTCCGGCACCGGTGCCTTTGTGCTGAGTGCCGAGAACCTGACGGTCGTGAAAGGGAAAGCTGTTCCCGGCTCGGATACCCGCCTGAAGCTGGATTATGACCCGGCTTCCTGCATCCTGCCCCTGCGGGTTGAACGGGGCATCGTGACCGAAGCGGCCTTTGTCTCCGAGTGCATGATGGAGGGCAAGCCCGCGGTCTATCTGCAGACCCACACCGGCAACACCGAAACGCGCACCATCCGCAACGAGTGGTTCCGGGTAACGGATGGAGTTTCGGGTGCTCCGGTGTTTGAAGCGCTACAGGCCCCGCCGGGCACGGCAGAAAGCATCACGGTGGAGGGTTCCCCGCCCTGGTTTACCCTGTTCAGCCCGGCAGCAGTCAAGAACCTTGACGGCGGCACAGGGCTGGGCATGAGCGTCTTTGCCGAAGCGCTGGCCGAGGCCCAGGGCATCGACCTTGCCTTTGACAACTACAGGGAGGATATCCGGCTGGGCCACAAGAAGATCTTCTACTCTGCGGACATCTGCCGCAAGGTGGTGGACCAAGAGGGCGTGGAGCACTCTATTCCACCCGATGACGATGTGCAGAGCCAGTTCGTCACCCTGCCCCAAAAGGAAGGGAGCCTCGACCAGTCCAGCGAATACCACGAATACAACCCCGACCTGCGGGTGGAACAGAACCACAAGGCTGTGCAGGATATGCTGAACCTGTTCAGCTTCAAGTGCGGCCTGGGCTGTCACCGGTACAACTTCGAGCTGGGCAACGTCACCACGGCCACCGAGTACAATGGCAGCCGTCAGGATCTGGTGGCCAGCGCCAACAAGAACCAGATCCCCATCGAGGGTGCGCTGGTGGGCATCGTGCGGGCCATCCTGTGGGCGGCAAAGAACCTGCAGGGGGCGGCGGTGGACCCCGAAACGCCCATCTCTGTGGACTGGGACGACAGCTATATCACCGATGCCGAGACCCGGATGAGCCAGATGCGGGACGATGCCCTGAGCGGCCTTTTGCCCCGGTACAAGTATCTGTCTGCCCGGTACGGGGTCAGTGAAGAGGATGCCCGCAAACTGGCGCAGGAAGCTGCTGACGAAAACAAACAGCCTGAGCTGAGCTTCGGCGGGGGTGCCTGATGCTGGCCCCGGACTACCTCGACCACGCACCCGACCGGCTTGTGCTGCTCTGGCAGCAGGTCGAGGACGATATCCTGCGGGACGTGGCCCGGCGCATCTCCAAAATGGACACCATGACCCCCACGGCCCACTGGCAGCTGTGGCGATACCAGCAGGTGGAAGCCCTCCGGCAGGACGTGGTAAAGAAGCTGGCCCGCTACACCGGAAAGAGCGAAGCTGAGATCCGGCGGCTCATGCAGGAAGCGGCCACTCGGGCCATGGAGGCCGAGGACGAGATCTACTACCACTACGGCAAGGAACCCACGCCCTTTGCCGACAATGCCACCCTGCAGGCCCTGCTCAACGCTGGCTATCAGCAGACGGCGGGAACCTTCCACAATTTGACTGCCACCACGGCCAACACCGTCAGCGGCCAGTTTGAAGCCGCCCTCGACCGCGCCCATCTCAAGGTGAACAGCGGTGCGTTCGACTACAAGAGCGCCGTCAAGAGCGCGGTGGACAGTCTGGCCGACACCATGAAGTACGTCACCTACCCCACCGGCCACACCGACACGCTGGAAGTTGCCGCCCGCCGGGCGGTGCTGACTGGCGTGAATCAGACCGGTGCAAAGCTGCAGGTGGCCCGGGCCGATGAGATGGGGGTTGAGTTCTTCGAGACCACGGCCCACGGCGGAGCCCGGCCTTCCCACGCTGAGTGGCAGGGCAGGCAGTTCCACCGGGGCGGCGCTGTGGACTACATGGGCAAGCATTACCCGGACTTCGAGGCCGCCACCGGCTACGGCACCGGCGCAGGGCTTTGCGGCTGGAACTGCCGTCACACCTTCTTTGCCATCTTCCCTGAGCTGGGTGCACCGCCTGCATGGACGCAGGAGAGCTTGGAAGCCCTCAACGCCCGGGACATCGAGTACAACGGCGGCAAGTACACCCGATACGAGATCAGCCAGATGCAGCGGGCCCGGGAGCGCACCGTGCGCAAGTACAAGCGCCGGTATCTGGCTGAGGATGCCGCCGGGGCCGACACCACAGCCAGCGCGGTGAAGCTCCGGCAGGCCCGTCAGGAGCTGACTGACTTTATCAGCGCCACCGGTGGCAGGGCCGACAGTGCCCGTACCAGCGTGGCAGGCTTTGGCAGGAGCGCCAGCAGTAAGGCAATGTGGGCGGCGAAGAAAAACTCCTCTGTTTATTCGAGCTTGAACATGGAGCCACAACCTGTTACAATGCAATCGATCGCCAGCGTCAAGCCGTTTGTTTGCGAAACGTTGGACAGTACAGGGCAGCGCCAGCTTCAGAACGCCCACAAGCGCCTGTTGATGACGGCATCAAAACAGCCCCCCGGAGTAGAGGTTGGCCGCGTGTTTGACCTTTGCATGAAGCCGCTGACGCAGGATGTTGTGGGGCCTCAAGATGGGCATACCGTCAAACTGCCAAACCCGAGTGAACCTTATGTTGCGATTCATACTCATCCAGCCTGTGGTAATTTCTCCAATGGCGATCTTCGCCAGTTCACGCAAAACCAAAATTTGAAACTTCTTACCGCTCTCGGGCATGATGGGCACATTTACGCAATAGAAAAGACCTCAGCTTTTCAAGAAAGCTCTGCAAAACAGGCTATTCAACGAATGGATTGTGCTATTGATAAATTGCTCACGTCCACGCTTACGGACGAACAAGTTCTTGAAAAAGCAGAAGGCGTTATTTCAGACTGTATAAAGGAGTTGCAGAATTATGGCATCAAGTTCTATGAGTAGTCCGTTCTACACAGAGGAAGAGATTCAGGAGATGCAGCAGGCTCTTCTGGAAACTCCGATAGACCCCGCCTATGATGATATCTGCAATTCATTTTACGACGGGTGGGATAGAACTGTACATCGTCAGATGTATGTTCGTGATTGTTACGGCATCTTGAAAGGACTTGACCGGCTGCCTCCCAATATCAACTAACCACCCTCCACCTGGACGGTGGTTTTTGTTTGCCCATTTTTAGGAGGGAACACTACATGAAAGACAGTTCGAGTCTTGGGCTGGCAGACATTTTGACCGTGACATTTATCGTCCTGAAGCTCATCGGCGTTATAGACTGGCCGTGGCTCTGGGTTTTCTCACCTATCCTTATCAGTCTCGCACTGTTTCTCGTCATCTTCATTCTGTGCGTTCTGGATGAGCTTAAATACAAGCCACCCTCGCAGCCCAAGAAGTAAATATCGCAAGCGTCTTTGCCCAGCCGGGCAGGGGCGCTTTTTTCGTGCCGTCTTAGCTCATTCTGGAAGAGCGCCGGTCTCCAAAACCGGAAGCGGGAGGTTCGATGCCTCCAGACGGTGCCATCGCAGAGGGCAGTGCGTACCCTGCCCACAACCGAACACGGACGGAGAACCGTGTCACCAAACCGTGGTTTCACCAAAAGAAAGGAGTTTTTCCACCATGAAGCGTGAAGACGTGAAGAACAAGATCCCCGGCATTACCGAGGAGCAGCTGAACTGGATCATGGCCGAGAACGGCAACGATGTCAACCGGGAAAAGACTGCCGCCGAGCAGTACAAGACCCAGCTGGAAAACACCCAGGCTCAGCTCAAGACCGCCCAGGACGGCCTTGCCGCCTTTGACGGCAAGAAGAATCCCGAGGAGTACGAGGCCGAACTGGCAAAGCTCAAGGGCGATATGCAGGCTCAGGCTGAGGGCTTTGCCTTTGACAATGCCCTGAACACCGCCATTCTGGGAGCTAAGGGCCGCAGCGTCAAAGCGGTCCGGGCACTGCTGGATCTGGATGCCCTCAAGGGCTCCAAGGACCGTTCCACCGATATCTCCAAGGCTCTGGAAGAAGCCGCCAAGGCGAACCCCTGGGCCTTTGGCGAGGCGGAAGAGGGCGGCGCTGGTTCCGTTCACGTTTCCAGCGGCAAAGAGCACGGCACCCCGCCCGCCGGGGACGTTGACCCCGTGACCGCTGCCTTCAAGGCGATGAACCCCGATATCAACATTGAATGAGAGAAAGGATATTCTTATGGCACATGAAGCACAGGTCCGCTACTCCAATCTGGTCGACCTCAAGCTGCGCAAGACGCTGGTGAAGAAAGTCGGCGTGATCTGCAACAACCGCTACGAGGGCAGCCCCAAGGCAGGTTCCGTCAAGGTTCCCGTCCGCGACACCGAGGTGGTGGTGAACGACTACGACAAGGCCAAGGGTGCAAAGCAGACCAGCGGTGACACCACCTACCTCACCGTCAACATCGACCACGACAAGGCCGTGAATGAGATCATCGATGGTTTCGATGCAGAGAGCGTTCCCGGCAATCTGGTGGCTGACCGCCTGGACAGCGCCGGTTACTCTCTGGGCCTGCAGATGGATTCTGACGGCTCCGTGGAGCTGACCACCGCAGGCACTGCCTTCGGCAATACCACTGCCCTGACCGAAAAGACCATCTACGCCAACATCGTGGATGCACGCACCCAGCAGTCCTCCATCGGCGTGCCCACCGCAGGCCGCTGGCTGCTGGTCTCCCCGGACACCTACGGCCTGCTCCTGAAGAGCCCCGAGTTCATCAAGGCTTCCGACCTGGGCGACGCGGTCGTTCAGACCGGCGCTGTGGGCAAGATCGCAGGCTACACCGTGTTCGAGGATTCCACCCTGGGCGAGAACGTGGAGTATGTGGCCGGTAATCCCAACTGGTTCGCCGTAATCGACGAGTGGGCCGTTCCCGTTCACCTGCAGGATCTCTCCGGCTCTGGCGATTTCATCGGCGCATCTGCCGTGCAGGGCCGCAAGGTCTACGCCTACAAGGTCACCAAGGGCCAGACCATTCTTGTTAAGAAGAAGGTCGCAGCATAAGGAGGCCGCCATGCTTTACTGCACCTACGAACAGTATCAGACAGCGGGCAGCGGCACGCTGGACGAGGCCGCCTTTGACACGCTGTGCGCCCGGGCTTCCCGGCTCATCGACCGGCACACCTTTGGCCGGGCAGAGCCCCACGCCAGGGCCTGTGCCGGGTGCGCCGCCCTGCTGGCCGATGCCTGCGTCCAGATCGTCGATGCCATGAGCGCCGCACAGAGCGCTTGTGCCGTGCCCGGGGCTTCCAGCGTGTCCAACGATGGCTACTCCGTCACCTTCGCCAGCGGGGCGCTTTCCGAGCGGCTTGCAGCGGAAGCGCAGAGCATCCTCTCCAACGCACTGGGCAGCGACCCCCACGGCCTGCTGTATCGGGGGTGTTTCTGATGCAGTGCAGCGTTACCGTTGTGAACCTCATCCACGACACCGCCACTGAGACCGACCGGCCTGTCTGCCATGCCATCCCCGGGAGCAGCTGGCGGGAGAAGCTGGACACCTCCGGCGGCGACCCCCAGCGGACGGTGCACGTCCGGCTGCCCCCTGCGGCGGGCTACCTGCCCTATTTCCAGTGGACAAAGCTCCCTCCCGGGGAAAAGGCGGCACACTGGACGCTCAAGCGGGGCGGCAAACTCATCTGCGGCGCAGTCCGCAGCCTGACCGAGGCCGAGTATGCTGCCCTCGAGAAAACTCATATCTGCTGCACGGTGGCGGCGGTCTCCGATTGTCGGGAACCGCTGCTGCCGCATTTTCATGTAGAGGGGAGCTGAGAGGATGAGTGCACCCGTTATTGACCTGAAGCTCAGGTTCCGGCCCGGCTTTCAGGCCGAAATGGACAAGGGCTTCCAGAAGGTCCAGTATGCGTTCTCCCAGCAAGTGGCCAAAGCTGTGGACCCTTATGTGCCCTTCGATACCGGCACGCTGAAGAACAGCGTCAACCAGGCATCCGACTTCAAAGGCGGCAAGCTGGTCTATAACACCCCGTATGCCCGGCGGCAGTATTACCTGCACACGCAGGGGCAGGGTCTGCATGGGGAGAACCACCTGCGCGGCTCCTACTGGGGCCAGCGGGCCATTGCTGACCACAAAGACGAACTGGTCCAGTTCGCCAAAAACGCTGCCCAAAAAGAGCTGGGAGGTGGAACGTAATGCCCAAAGCGTCCATTACGGCCCTGCGGGACTGGCTCAAGACCTGTCCACTCATTGCCGAGGAGCAGGATGCCACCGGTGCGGCTTTCCGCATTGCCGGGCTGGAAGAGGAAGCCACCGCTTTTTCCATTGAAGACAGCCCCACCGACCCCATTGTGGAAAGTTACATCTCCGGGCGGGATCTGGCGAAGAACTACCTCTTCCTGTCCCGAAGGGAGTTCGGGGAGACCGATGTGCTCACCATTGAGAACAGCGGCTTCTTTGAACAGCTGGCCGACTGGGTAATGGAACAAAATGACTGCGGCATCCTGCCTGATCTGAGCAAATGCGGGCACGGCAAGGAAGCCCAGAGCATTGAAGTCACCTCCACCGGCTACATCGTCACTGACGGTTCCGGAAGCTGCAAAATGCAGATGCAGCTCCGGCTCGTCTACTATCAACCCAAACTTTGAAAGGAGACCATCCTATGACTGTTTCCGAAACCCTGGCCGCGCTCAAGACCAAGAAGGGCATCGTGCCCAGCGCGGACTACACCGGCACCGAAAAGGCCGATGATTTCATCTTTGCCATCCAGACTGATGCTGTCGCCCAGACCAAGGAGAGCGACTGGGTCGTGTTTGCAGAGCGTGTCAAGGAGCACTCCGGTGCCCTGAATGCTTCCACCGAGGACGTGGCCTATATCCGCGCAGGCACTGTTACCGAGAAGGGCGAGACCCAGCGCACCTTCTCCCTGAACGGCAACCGCTGCGTGGGCGACCCCGCGCAGGATTTCCTGCTCTCTCACAAGGTCAAGTTCGGCTCCGGCACTGAGGTGGTGTTCCCCTATATCTACTTCAGCGCAAAGACCGGCAAGGGCGAGAAGGGCGCAGCTGCCTTTATTGTCACTGCCGATGCCAGCGGCTCCGCCAGCAACTCCGCAGGTTTTGCCTGCGACGTGAAGGGTGTTGGCGTTCCGGCTGAGTTCAACTACCTGACCCTGACTCAGGCCGACACGCAGTCCACCAAGGCTGCCAAGGTCTGATAACAACACCACACAGCCCTCGTTCCCGGTGAACGGGGGCCCTTTTGTGACAGGAGGATTCCCCATGATCATCAACGGTATTGAATTTGATTTTTCCACCCTGAACGCCAATGACGTGGATCGGATGCTGGCCGCACAGACCCGGCAGCAGGAACGTGCTCGGACGGAGGGTAGCCGCTACACCCCCGAGAATGATTACCCTGCCTGGCTGCGCTTCCAGTGCCGCATCTTTATGGACTACCTGGACGAGGTTCTGGGTGAGGGTGCTTCTGAGAAGCTGGGGCTGGACGGCAGCAACTTCAACGCCTGCCTGACGGTCAGCAAGGCCTTTGCCGAGGCCATGGCCGCAGAAAAGGCCAGTGTCAGCGCGCTGATCCACCCCGCCGAGGAGCGGGCACAGGTTTCGGCAGCACAGGCCATCCCTGCCCCCATGAACCGTGAGCAGCGCCGGGCCGCAGTCAAGGCACATCCCGCAGTGGTGGATTTCCGGGCACAGGAAGCGGCAAAGGCCACCCGCCGTGCCCAGCTGAAGGCAGAGCTTGAGGCACTGGACAATGCATGACCTGCTGACGGACACCCTGCCTACCGAGTGGGAGGGCCGCGCCATTAACTGGGACTTCCGGCCCATGATCTGGCTGCTGATCCGCACCCGCCGCGCCAAGACTGACGAGGACAGCGCCCGGATGATTTGTGAAGCCGTTCAGCGGTTCTTTGCAGAGCCGGTGCCCGGAGTGCAGTACCAGGAAGCCTTTGAATCTCTGGTGCGCTTCTGCCAGGGCGGCGGCCCCGAGGACGAGGAGCGCACCGGGACTGGCAGCAGCAGCGACCCACAGGACGAGCCTGTGCTGGACTACCGGTGCGATGCCGACTACATCGTGGGGGCCTTTCAGCAGGCCTACGGCATCGACCTGACCGCCGACAAGGTACACTGGTGGCGCTTCAAAGCACTGCTGCACGCCCTGCCGCCGGAAACGCCGCTGGGCAAGATCGTGGAGATCCGGGGGAAGGACACCTCCGGCATGGACAGGGCCGACCGGGACTACTACGAGACCCTGAAAGAGCGCTTTGCCCTGCCGGGTGGGCTGAAGGGGGTGAAGCGGAACGAAACCCTGCAAGAGCACGAGGACGCTTTCCTCGACCGCTTCGGCTGATTCCCGCGCCCCGGTGCCCTGCCCCTTCTGCGGCAGAGCGCTGCCAGTGTGGGCGGCTCCCGAGGCCTACGCCCACGGTCTGTGGGTAAAATGCAAAAACCCCGCATGTAAGCGGGAGGTAGAAATCAAGTTATAGCAGCCTGTGCCCCTGTGCCCGCGCTCCGAATGAGAGGTGGACACAGTGGCATTTGATTTTAGCGTTACCGGCAACACCAAGTTGGACACCAGCGGCTTCACGCAGGGTGTCAGCAGCATGACCGTCGCCGCCGGAACGCTGATCGCAGACCTGGTAAAGACGGCTAGCAGCCAGCTGACGAATCTTGCCCAGAGCGCGATCCGGAACGGCTCCGTCTACGAGACATCTCTTGCCAAAGTCGGGACCATCGCCGATCTTGGCAAGCTTTCGATCCAGAAGCTGGACAGTCAGATCACGGACATGTCCAACACCATGGGCATTGCGGCCACGGATATTGCCGAGGCTACCTACCAGGCCATCAGCGCCGGGCAGGACACGGCCAACGCTGTGGAATTTGCAGGCCAGGCAGCGAAACTGGCAACCGCCGGTTTTACCTCCACGACCTCCGCCGTGGATATCCTGACCACTGCCCTGAACGCCTACGGCTTGAGCGCCGACCAGGCGACCCACGTTTCGGATGTGCTGCTGACCACCCAGAACCTGGGCAAAACCAGCGTGGACGAGCTTTCTTCCAGCATGGGCAAAGTCATTCCGCTGGCCGCAGCTTACAACGTCAGCGTGGAAAACCTGTCCAGCGGTCTGGCCGTGATGACCGCAAACGGCATTGCCACCGCTGAGGCTACCACCTACACCAAATCCATGCTGAACGAGCTGGGCGACACCGGGTCCAGCGTCGGCAAGATTTTACAGCAGCAGACCGGCAAGAGCTTTGCCCAGCTGAGTGCTGACGGCAAGAGCCTGGGCGATGTGCTGCAAGTGCTGTATGACAGCGTGGGCGATGATGGCACCGCCTTTGCCGGTCTGTGGTCCAGCGTGGAAGCTGGCACGGGTGCCCTTTCCCTGGTGTCCGGCGGCGCGGATAAATTCAACGGCGTGCTGGGCCAGATGGTGGACAGCGCCGGAGCTACCGAGACTGCCTACGCGACCATGACAGACACCTTCCAGCACAGCATGGACAGCCTGCAGACCACGGCAGAGAACCTGAGTATTGACCTGTTCGAGGCCATGGAGCCGGGCCTGAAGGAAGCCGCCAACTGGGGCACTGACTGTCTGAATACCCTGACGAGTGCTCTGAATGAGGGCGGCCCGGCGGCCATGCTGGACGCAGCCAGCGGCATTCTGGAAAATCTGACCGCAGGTGTTGTTCAGAAGATTCCCGGGCTGGCATCGGCAGCAACTCAGGTCATCACCAAGCTGGTGCAGTATCTGGCTGACCATCAGGACGAGATCTTCGATGCCGGCATCCAGATGCTGGAACAGCTCATCATCGGCATCACCGACAACCTGCCCCAGCTGATCACAGCAGCAGCGGAATTGATTGCAAAGTTCTCTGCCGCGCTGATCTCCCATCTGCCCGACCTTCTGAACTGTGGTGCGGCCCTTCTGACCACACTGGTGGACGGCATTCTCCGCAGCATTGAGAACCTGGGAGAAGCCGCCCTCGCCTGCATCGCAAAACTGACCGGCGTGTGGGACGGCAGTATGGATGAGTGGGGCCACATCGGCGAGAACATCGTCACCGGCCTGCTGAACGGCATCACCGGGATGTGGGACACGCTGGTGTCCACAGTCAAGGGCAAAGTCAACGGCATGGTGAGTACCGTCAAGAACGTGCTGGGCATCCACTCGCCCTCGAAGGCGTTCACTGAGATCGGCGAGAATGTCACGCAGGGCCTTGTCAACGGCATCAACACCGGGGCCCCAGCGGCAGAGCAGGCCATCCAGAACATCGCCCAGACCCTCAGCGACTACGGCCCGGATTTTGCCACCGTAGGGGCCACCATCACAGAGCAGTTCCGCACCAAGCTCACCGAGGGCTGGGCACAGATTCAGTCTGACATCCAGACGGATGCGCTGGGGGCCATCGAGACGCTGGCAACGGCCCTCAAGGATGGTGACCTCGAGAGCCTGGGCCTGTGGGCCGCTTCCTACTTCTGGCAGGCCTGCACCAAGGAGCAGCAGAGCCAGATTCAGGCCGTAGCCATGGGGGCCCTGAACCAGCTGGGCAGCGCCCTTTCCGGCGTGTTCGGGAACCTGAGCCAAATGGCCATGGGTCTGGTGGCGCAGTTCGTGCCCGCCGCAGCCAGCGCAACCACGAGCCAGATCGCCCTGAACACCGCCATGGACGCAAACCCGATTTTGTTCGTCATCTCCCTCATCGGGATGCTGGTGGGTGCCCTGTTGAGCTTTTCCGGCAAAAACAAGGATGTGGCCAACGCTTTCCAGAATGTCTGGGCGGGCGTTGAAGACTTTATGAGCTACATCTTTGAGGGCCTGATGCGCATCGTGGCGGCGGGCATCGAGGGCTTTGTCATCCTCATCAACGGCCTCATCGGCCTGTATAACTCCGTGGCGTGGCTCTGGGGCGACCATGTGGATTACATCAGCAATCCATCCTGGGACTACGCCAACAAGATCGCCGCTGACCGCAAGGCCCGGCAGGCCGAGCGGAAAAAACAGCAGGAAGCTGCCAACAACCCCAGCTCTGGCACTTCCACCAAATCCCAGAAGGTCATCGAGAGCATGACCGACACCAGCAAGGCCACCACTGCAGACGGCAGCACCGTGACCACCAAGGTGCTCAGCGACAAGGGCGTCAACATCGCGACGGCCAGACTCTTTCCTGTTGCGAACACGGCCGAGCAGATCGCCGCACTCGGCGTCGAGGGCCTCACGCCCTTCATTCAGACGATCGGCCTCTACCGCAACAAGGCCAAGAACGTCGTGAGACTCTCCGAAATCCTTCGCGACGAATACGCGGGAGAGGTGCCCGAGGACTTCGACAAGCTCGTCGCCCTGCCTGGCGTGGGCCGAAAGACGGCCAACGTTGTCCTCAACGTCGCCTTCGGACACCCGACGATCCCCGTCGACACGCACATCTTCCGCGTCTCAAACCGCACGGGACTCGCCAAGGGCAAGACACCCGACGAAATTGAAACCAAGCTCGAGAAAATCATTCCCGACGCCTACAAGCACGAGGCTCACCACTGGCTTCTTCTTCACGGCCGATACTGCTGCAAGGCCCGCTCGCCTGAATGCGAACGCTGCCCCGTCGCGCAGTGGTGCAACGCCCCCGAGAAAAAGAAGCGCCTTGCCGACTTCGGATCCCCCTCGAAGTCAGAGTGATTCCCGTTTTCCAACGCCTATGCAGTTTGTCCTAGCGGCTTTTCCCTAGACGGCATGACATAGACGCAGAGAGGTCGAAATAACCCCTTCGGATGACGCCCGGACGATGTCCGGGCGTTTTTTGTCTGCCTAAAATCACATGAAGGCGACAGGCCCTCGGACGGCCGCCCCCGAACAGAAAACCTCGAATTCGAACATTCAGTTGAAAACAGGAAAAGAGATCGGA
>ERZ506887.384-NODE-384-length-26202-cov-4.463610_pt1 | contig 26202 bp, 24 predicted proteins | sample MGYA00512905_ERZ506887 | MGnify/ENA metagenome assembly ERZ506887 | reverse complement strand
TCTTCCGATCTGAGGAGCCTTCCAGTGCCAGGGCATCCTTGGTGGGATTGAGACCGGCGGAGATGGCGTAGTTGGAATTGATGACAGCATAGTCCACATCGGGCAGCAGGTTGGGCAGCTGGGCAGCCTCTACTTCGCTGAACTCAATGTTCTTGGGGTTTTCTACGATATCCAGGATGGTGGCGGTGATGCCGGCACCGTCCTTCAGCTTGATGTAGCCCTGATCCTGCAGCAGCAGCAGCGCGCGGGCTTCATTGGTGGTATCATTCGGAATGGCGATCTTGAGCTTGGTTTCGGTGGTGGCATTATTGCCGCAGGCGGCCAAAGGCAGCAGCAGGCAAACAACGAGCAGAGCGGCCAGAACAGCTTTCAAAGTCTTTTTCATGGTAAATGTCCTTTCTTTTATCTTACAAGATGTTTGGTTGTGGGTGAACGGAGCAGGGGCGGGAATAAGGTCACATTCGCCCCAGCAGGTGGTTCGCCCTTACCAGATCTTCGTAATACAGGTTCATGGGTGAGGTTCCTTTCGCTAAAGATATGGGTAAAACAAAAACCGGGTGACTTTCCGATGAAGTCTCCCGGTTAAAAACAAATGATGGCCGCGCCCATGGATGGCGCGATGTTTTTAATCTGTGATGATGGAGCTATCGGAAAAAGTTGCATTGGAAAAAGTGCGCATACCGCACATGCGCATCATCATAGCCATCATCATAAAGCAGTTCTTTTTCATTGCAGCTTTCTCCTTTCCTCCGTAGTCACAGCGTTGCTATCGCTTTAATGAGCTAATATTATCACCAGGCAGTGGGAAGTGTCAATAGTTTTTTTGCAACAATCGATGCAGATGAGGAAGAGAAAACTGGCAAATATGACAAGAAACGCAGAATAAGCAGGTTGCTTTGGCAGCGAGAATTTTGCAAGGCAACCGAAATGTGATATACTATGGGGGATAAAAAGGGGGAGAATGCTATGACAGAAGAAACCATGTTGATGTTGGTACCGGCGGCCGCTCTTGCCATTTTTGCAGTGGCGCTTTTATTTGCGGTGGGTTTTAGCAAAGGCAGTAAAGTGCTGGGAAAGCACAATAAAACGCTGCAAAAGATGATGGAAGAAGAGGAATGCTCCGCGGAAAAGGAGGATAGTACTTCCCCCGTGACCCAAGAGGATAAATAAAGGGAAAAGCATAGCGTTTTTTTCCTTCGCATTAAATCGGGGCTGTAATTGTTGGCTTGAAGAAAGTAAGTGTTCCCCATTGCTCCAAAAAAAGAGACGCCATATGGCGTCTCTTTTTTTGGAGCAGGCAACGGGAATCGAACCCGCCTCCGCGGCTTGGGAAGCCGCTATTCTACCGATGAACTATGCCTGCATTTATTTTTGAATGCTTATACATTTTACCGTGAAATGAGCCGGCAGTCAAGACCTTTTGCAGTAAAATATGCCGGCACCGCTTGACAAAATTTCGCAGGGGGCTATGATAGGTACATCACTACGCAAATATCGGAGGAAACCATTATGTCAATTCGGGAAGTGAAAGCATTCTTTGCCGCGCGGGGCATGGAAGATAAGGTGCTGGAGTTCGCAACCTCCAGCGCGACGGTGGAGTTGGCTGCACAGACGGTGGGCGTTATTCCTGCCCGCATTGCCAAGACGCTTTCTTTTATGACAGCGGAGGGACCGCTGCTGGTGGTAACGGCTGGGGACGCCAAGATAGATAACCATAAGTATAAGGAGACCTTTGGCTGCAAAGCCAAGATGCTGACCCCGGAGGAAGCTGTGGAGCTTGTTGGACACGCGGTGGGCGGGGTGTGCCCCTTTGCGGTAAAGCCTGGGGTGAAAACCTGCCTGGATGTTTCATTGCAACGGTTTACTACGGTATTCCCGGCGTGCGGCAGCAGCAATAGTGCTATTGAACTGACCTGCGAGGAGCTGTATGAACTTTCCGAGGCGCTGGCCTGGGTGGATGCGTGCAAGGGCTGGCAAGATGCTGAATAAAAACATAAAGAGAACGACCCGTCACAGCATGTGCTGCGGCGGGCCGCTTTTTGTTATTCAACATCCAGTTCTGGGGGAACATCAATCTCATCCGAGACATATTTGCCGTTTTTCTTGCGCTGGCGTACACACTCAGTCAGCAGATATTCGATCTGCCCATTAACTGAGCGAAAGTCATCCTCTGCCCAGGCCGCAATGGCAGCGTACAGCTTGGGGGAAAGGCGCAGCGGCACCTGTTTTTTCTGGTTTTCGTTCATAATCAGTACAGGCTGCCGGAATTAACGACCGGCTGAGCATCGTGGTTGCCGCACAGCACCACCAAAAGATTGCTGACCATGGCGGCTTTGCGCTCCTCATCCAGTTCCACCATGCCGCTTTCGGAAAGGCGCTCCAACGCCATTTCCACCATGCCTACTGCGCCGTCTACGATCATCTTGCGGGCATCAATGATGGCGGACGCCTGCTGGCGCTGCAGCATGACGGCTGCAATCTCGGTAGCGTAGGCCAGGTAGGTGATGCGGGCTTCGATGATCTCAATACCGGCTTCCGCCACCCGCTGCTGGATCTCATCGCGGATGCGGGCGGCAACGATCTCGCTGGAGCCGCGCAGGCTGCCGTCATCGGCAACGCCGTCGCCGGTGGTATCTACATTGGGAGCAACATCGTAGGGGTACAGACGCACGATATTGCGCAGGGCGCTATCGCACTGCAGGGAAAGGTATTCTTTGTAGTTATCCACATTAAAAACAGCCTTGGCGGTATCGATAATGCGCCAGGTGACAGCAATGCCGATCTCCACGGGATTTCCCAGGCAGTCATTGATCTTCTGGCGGTTATTGCTGAGGGTCATGATCTTGAGCGAGAGCTTTTTGCCGGTGGTGTCTACTTCAATGGAGGTGGTGTTATCGCCGGTGGTGGCCTTTACACCCAGTGTTTTGACATCGCCGCTCTGGCTCAGCCGTGTCTTGGCAGCAGGATTGACGCCGGTACAGAAGGGGTTGACATAGTAGTAGCCTTCACCTTTCAGGGTGCCATAGTAGTGGCCGAACAGGGTGAGCACTAAGGCTTCCTGCGGCTTGAGAATTTTAAGCCCCATCATGGGAATCCAGATAAAGCAAAGAATAACGATGCCGGGAAGAATGAGGGCAATTATATTGCGCATGGCTCCGATGACGACCATAACGATGGCTGCGGCCATGAGCAGCAGGAAGAATATAAGCATAGCCATGCCGTGCTTTTTATTGGTGAGGATTTTTTCTGTCATTGAAGTCACTCCTTATAGATGATATCTTTATGATATCACTTTGAACTGAAATGTCAAGAAGAAAAATAAAAAAGTCCCCGATCAGGGGACTTTGGAGGGGGCGAAGAAGTGAGAGAGGGTCTCGGCACGGGGTGGGGGTGTAAGCAAGGTCACAATAAGAGTGGCCGGTACCGAGACAAGCAGCGCCATTTGAATGTGATAGATGCCCAAAGGATTCCCGAGGGCATTCCATACAACGAAGGTGATGGAGGAGGTAACCATGGAGGCGATGGCGCCGGCCTTATTGAACCGCCGCCAGTACAGCCCCAGGAAGAACACCCAGGCAAAGGATAGCCCCAGGGCACCCCAGGCAGGGTACATCAGGAAGGCAAGGTATTCGGGGGGATTAAGCCCCCAAAATACACAGATACCGCCGATAATAGCAACAGTGGCACGGGCAATGGAGATACGGCGACGCTCCGAAAGCCCCAGTCGAAAGGTCTTGGTGAGGATATCGTTTTCCACAGTGGAGGCGCACTGGATCAGCAGGGAATCCACAGTGGACATAACGGCGGCCGATAGCCCGGCCAGTGCGATGCCTGCCAGCAGCGGCGGAAGCAGGGATTGAATCATGTAGTAGACCACATTATCGGCAGTATCGATTTCCGGGAAAATAATGCGCCCGTACAGTCCCAGCAGGACAATACAGATCTCCAGCACGACCACGATGGAAACGGTGATGGTAAAGCCCTGCCGGAAAGCACGCCGATTGCGGATGGAGTAGAAGCCGCGGATATAATTGGGACCGCCCAGCGCGCCGAAAAAAGTGAGCAGAATGAAGGCCGACAGGAAAGAGGGCGTAATGGGAGAGTTTTCATCCGGCCAGGAGACAAAGCCGTGGGGGAAGATCTGCTGATACTGCAGCTGCGGAGAGGGCCCCACCCGATGGACCGAAGCGGTCAGCAGGATGATGACGCCCAGCAGGATCAAAAGGCCTTGGGCAACATCGGTATAAACAACGGCATAATAGCCGCCGAAGGAGACATACAGGAACACAATGATGCCAAAACAAATGACCGCAGCATTGTAAGAAAGCCCGGTGGTGACATTAAAAAGGATGCCAATGGCGGCAAATTGGGTTACCAGCAGCGGGACGGAAAAGGTAATGATAAGCAGCGAAGCAATGAGACGGGCGGTGCGGCTTTCAAAGCGTTTTTCCAGAAAATCCGGGACAGTGAAAAGATTGAGATCACGGGAGCAGGTACAGAGTTTGCGCCCCAGCAGCCACCAGCATAGAAAGGTCGCTACAGTGACGGCGCTGGCGGCATAGATAAAGTAAATGCCCCACTGCCAGGCCTGGCTGACCCAGCCGACCAGGGCCCCGGCGCTGACCAAACTGGTGGTATATACAATTCCGGCAAAAAAGCCATTGACCTGGCGGCCGGCCACATAGTAGTCTGCGGTATCCTTGGTACGCTGCTCGCCCAGAATGCCGAGCGCGAACATCCCAACGAAGTAGACAAGTATCACAGCCTGTACAATGTAATTCATAGTGCGGGTTCCTTTCTGTCAAATCAGTGGCTGGCCGATTCAGATACGGCGACGGGCCAAAAGCATGGCAATGAATACAGCAGCCTGGATGGCGATGGCAATCCACCAGCCAATTGGCATGACGCTCCCCTCCCTTGATGGAAAACTACCTTTATTTTCACTTTTTCCGGGGCTTTTGTCAATAGCACAAAATCCCCACATGTGTGGGGACTTTGCACTAATATTGAGGGGGTCAAACACCATTTGAATGATGAGGAGATTACTTGGCTTTTACCTTGGCCGGGAAGAACTTTTCGAGCGTTTCGGCTGAGGTGGGCTTGGTGGCGTAGGTCACGATGAGAGTGACGATGATCAGCGAGATAAGGCCGATCTGGATGGGAGCAAAGCCTAGGGGAGACCAACCGGTAGCGGAACCAATGAGGAACATGCCGGCACCAGCCACCATACCGGCGCAGACACCGGGAGCATTGAGACGCTTCCAGTACAGGCCGCCATAGAAGCACAGCGCGAAGGAAAGACCCAGAATACCCCAGGCAGGATACATCAGCAGAGCCAGCATCTCGGGGGGATTGAGGCCCCAAATGATGGAGATGGCACCGATGACGAGTACAGTGATGCGGGCAACGGTCATGCGTTGCTTTTCACTGAGGTTCTTATTGAAGGTACGGACCAGAATATCATTTTCCACAGTGGAGGCGCACATCAGCAGCAGACCATCCATGGTAGACATCATAGCGGCTGCCAGCGCTGCCAGCACCAGACCGCCCAGGACAGGAGGCAGCAGACTGTCGATCATCATAAATACGGTCTGATCCGGGGAGGCCAGATCGGGGAACAGAACCTTGCCGCACAGGCCGATGACGATGATGCAGACTTCGATAACACAGACGATACTCATAATCATGGTAAAGCCGCGTTTCTGCTCCTTCGGGCCCTTCAGGGAATAGAAACCCTTGATATAGTTGGGGGCGCCCAGTGCACCAAAGAAGTTGTTCATCAGTACAGCGATAAAGGCTGTGGATGTAAGCGCGCTGCCGGTGGTGGGCCAGCTGACGGCACCAATGGGATTGGCGGCGGCGTAGGCTTCGCCCAGGTTGCCGCCTACTGCGATGAGAGCAGTGATGACCAGCGCAGCGATGCCGAACAGCATTAGGCCGCCCTGAACAGCATCAGTGTAAACCACGGCAAAGTATCCGCCAAAGGCAACATAGACGAATACGATGACGCCAAACAGCACTACAGCTGCCTTATAATCAATGCCGGTGACCATATTGAGCAGCAGGCCAGCGGCTTTGAACTGAGAAACCATGAGTGGTACGGTGAAGATGAGCAGGATGAGTCCGGCGATTAGGCGGGCGGTGCGGCTTTCAAAGCGGGCTTCCAGGAAGTCCGGAACAGTCAGCAGATCCAGCTTTTTGGAAAGGCGCATGACCTTGCCGGAAAGCAGCCGCCAGCAGATGTAGGTGGCGATGGTAACGGCACATCCCGCAAAGATGAACCATACGCCGTAGCTGGAGGCCTGGCCGGTCCAGCCCACCAGGGCACCGGCGCTGACTAGACTGGACATATACACCAGTGCGGTGATAACGCCGCCCAATCCACGGCCTGCTACATAGTAGTCAGTAACAGTTTTCGATTTCCGATTGGCAATCAGTCCGATGATGAACATCGCGACGAAATAGGCAATCAGAATAATGAGAATCGTCCATTTCATTTTTCATTACCTCTTCTTTTCTTCGTCTTTGTTTTGATAGTGGGGATGCTTAATCATCCTCCGTGATCTTGTTTCTTCCGATCAGCATAAGAACAAAAACGAGGGCCTGTATTCCTACTGCGATCCAAAATCCGGCTGGCATAACAAAACCTCCTTTTACAAAAGCCCCCTTATATGGGGATATTCAGACGAGCCAGAATGTCTGTATTTATGATTATAGCGGGAAAGAAGATAATAAAAAATGTTCACTTTTGTGCAGTTGATACTCTTTTTTGGCGAATAGAATGAGAATATCAGGCAGATTGACAAGAGAAACTGGCGGATTTAGCACAATGGGTGTTCATTTCTTACCGCAGAGGAGAGAAAATAGTGAAAATGGTTGGATTTATTAGGAAAAACGGAATTTTTGACAAGATTAGTGGATTCTTTGCAATTTACCGCAAAGGATATTATAATAAACAGAAAGAACAAAGCCCACAGGACTGGCGGAGGACAGCGATGGAAGAAGGAAATGCAAAATCTTTGGTAAGAAGGCTGCCGATAAAAAACCGCATTACGCTGATGGTGATTCTGATATCGGTGGTCCCAATTCTCATTATCAGCGTTTTTTCCTATGCCAAGGCCTTTATTTCGGTCCGGCAGACGGTGCGGGCCTTTGCGGCGCAGACGCTGACTTCGTTGGAACGGTCCCTTACAAACTTGGCGGATCCTTCGAGGCTGTTGGCCGGAGGGCAGGAAAAACTTCCGGAAGAGGTGCTGAAAACAGAACCTACCGGGCTATTCCAGCAGGAGGCACTGCGCTATTTGACCGGGGTGACGGTGCTGTATACAGATGGAACGGTGTGCAGCCTCGCCGGGGAAGAGATACTGGCGGTTACGGAATCTGGTGGATGGGCGATAACACAAAATGAGGTGGGAGAGCAACGATTGGCTGTGGCATGGTATGCGACAGACGAGGAGGGAAACGCTTATACGGTGCAAGCTTTGTTTATGCCTCAGATGTTTACCCGCTTGCTGGATATTTATAATGAGGAGAGCTGTAACCGCCTGGTGCTGGTGGATGGGGCCGGTGGCCTGTTGACTGATGACGGAACACCGCTGACGGTGCTGGAAGGGGAAGTGATTCGACAGACAGCATTTGAGGTAAGCGGGCAACCGATTTGCCCCCGGGAGGAGCGCAGCAGCTTTTTGTGCTACCTTACGGTGCCGGCATTGGAGGCTACCCTAGTCTTTATAGAGCCCTACACCGAGATGATGAAGCCACTGCAAAGTATCTTCTTTGGGACACTGTTTGGAACGATTCTACTGCTGAATTTTTCGGTGATTGTGATTGATTCCATCGACCGGCCGATGAATGCACTGGTGAAGTCCTTTGGCGACGCGGCGCGGGTGAACTTTGCGGTTACGCAATCTGATGAAAGCCGGGATGAGCTGGGTATTTTGAATCAGGCTTTTAATGAGATCTGTGCGGAAATGCGAGAGGCCCTGAATAAGGTGGAAAAGGAACAGGCGGAGAAACGCCGGGCAGAGATCCGGATGCTGCAGGCGCAGATCAACCCGCACTTCCTATTCAATACACTGGATAGCCTGCTCTTTACCTCCATGATGAATAATGTACCGGTCGTTTCCGATGGGTTGGCAGCGCTTTCTCATTTGCTACGCAGCTCTATCCTAAAGGATAATTCCTACACACCACTGCACAGTGAACTGCAAACAGTGGAGGATTATTTGACTTTGCAGCGGATCCGCTGCTGCGAGACCATTGTGCTGAAGACGGAGATCAGCGAGGAAGCTGCAAAGGCCAGTGTGATGCGCCTGCTGCTGCAGCCCATTGTGGAAAATGCGGTCATCCACGGGATAAAAGAGAATGTCCCCCTCACCATCCGGTTGAAAGCATGGGTGGGGGAGGAGACACTGTATATCAGCATCATCGATGACGGCAAGGGATTTGACCAAGAAAAAGCTGGCGAGGATGGTGTGCCAAAAAGCAGCAAGATGAGTGGCATCGGCCTGCACAATGTAAAGGACCGTCTGTACCTGGCCTATAAGGATAACCAAAGTTTTTCCATTAACAGCGTACAGGGCCAGGGAACCGAAGTGCAGATGACGATGCCCTATACCGAGTGGAAGGAGGAGAGCGATGTATAAGGCCATTCTGGTGGATGATGAGAAGATTGTCCGGCTGGCGTTGAAGACCATTGTGGATTGGACTGCGCTGGGCTATACCGTGACCGGCAGTTACAGCAGTGTCAAGATGGCTCTGCTGGAGATAGAGGATGATCCGCCGGATCTCATCATTACCGATATCAAAATGCCGGATATGGATGGTTTGCAGTTTATCCAGCAGGTACGGCAGCAAAACCGGGAATGTGAGATCATTGTACTTACCAACCATGAAAATTTCTCCTACGCGGTGGAGGCGATTCGCCTGGGGGTGATGGACTATGTGGTGAAAACCGATATCTCACCGGAATCCCTGACTACACTGCTGCAAAAAGCCGCAGAACGATTGGCTGGAAAAAAGGCGCAGAGCCGGTGCCGGTCACCCCTATGACGGAAGATGATTTTCGCGAAATGCAGCGGGTGGCGCAGGGTGCGCAGGTGGAGGAGATTCGCTTTTCGGAGCCCTATGCGATTTGTCTGGCCTTTCTGGATCGCCCGGAGAACGAAAATAAGCGGAATGATTCCGGATTCTATAATTTGTTGTGCGAAAAGTTGGGACGGCCGGCTTCCACATTGATTCGGTTGGGTCCAGATCAGACAGCAATTGTGCTGATGCCAGGTGAGCAGGAGGCATTCAAACGGGAGGCCCCAACATTTTGTCAAAGAATCAGCGGTTTTTGCCGGGCCTACCTGAACCGGCCGTGCGGTTTTCTGCTCTCGGAGCAATTTGCAGAGAGCGGAGGCTTTTTGCAGGAGCTGGAGCACTGCCGGAATGCGATTCCCTATGTGGTGTTTCACGGGACAGGCCGTCTGACCCGTGCGGCAACGCTGCGGCGGCTTTCCTCGGAGGAGGTGCCGGTGCAGGTGGTATGCCGGCAGCTGAGTGACCTGCTGGAGGCGAAAGACTATACCGGCGCACAGGAGCTATTTTCAACTTTTGGGCGAGGGAAGGAGTTGCGAGCGACAGCACCCGGTCCGGCAGCCCATGCCATGAGCAGCTTAGGCCTAACAGCGTTGCTGGGTTGCTCGGCCTACCTGGGCGAGGAGGAGCGCAGAGCCTTGTGGGAGCAGATGATAAAATGTCGCAGCGTGGATGACTACGAGGCGCATTTTGGCCAGGTGCTCCAGCAGATGGAGCGCTTTGAGAGGAAAAAAGCCGCATTGCTGTGCAAAAAGGAAATGGCGCAGATTATACAGTATATCGAAGAAAACCTTTCCCAGCACATTTCCTTGGAAATGATAAGCGAAACGGTGCATATGACCGAAAACTATGTCAGCAGGCTTTTTAAGAGCGAGAGCGGCATGAATGTGGTGGGCTACATCAATATGGAGAAGATGGAGCAGGCCCGTAGAATCCTCTCTTGGCCGGAAAGTACCGTGCGCATGGCGGCGGGAGAACTAGGTTACTATGAATCCAGTTATTTTATTAAACTGTTCCGAAAAACATATGGCATTGGCCCTGGGGAGTACAAAAAGTTTGCAGAGGATCGGCAGGCGGCACCGTTACTGAAAACAGAGGAATAAAAAAGAGCGGAGTCCGGTGAGGGCTTCGCTCTTTTGGTGTATTGTGGTTCTTGTTCAGTTTAGGTAATAGAGTCTTCCATCAGGCCAAATCCAGCGACCTCACTGACGGGCAGCGAGAATAGAATCGCGCCGGCTTCGCTATCTGGGCCGGCATGATGCAGCACCGATTGCATAATGGCAGCCTTACGGTCGTTCTGTGCCACCATCAGAATCACTTCCTTTTCCGAAGCGATGGATACATTATAGAACTTTTTTGGATTCTGGCTGCCGGTGCCTTTGCCGTGCAGCACAGTGCCGCCAGTGGCGCCGGCCGCGCGGGCCGCATTCATTACCTGGTCGGTACGGCCTTCATTGGCCACAATCACGATGAGTTCATATTTCCCATTGAGCTCGGGGGTATAGCGGGCGGGCTGCTGCTCGCCGTTATTCAGATATGCCAAGGTTTTTCCTCCTCCCACACTTTTGATCGGGATGGCAATGACAATGCCGTGCCCGGGGATACCGATGTAAAGCTGCTGCCGCATGTCTTTGATGAACTGCTGGGTCTTTTCGGAATTTGCCACCGTCATGATGATTCGCTTTTCAGTGGATTCGATTCCAAGAAGATCCAGCATGCTTTTGGCGGCGGTGCCGTGCCCCAGCATGGCTACGGTTTGGGGCAGGTCCAGTGCAGCGGCGATTTCACATACTCGCTCCATTGCGCCGGGATTGACAACAGAAATGAGGTAATTCATACCGGGTTCACCTCCCACAGCTCAATGATTTCATCATCTCCATACTGCTCGCGGGCAATCTCAGGCTCAGTGCGGCGGCTGTAAATAAAGCCGACCATCTGAATGGAGATCAGGGGCATCATGGCAACCATAGCAACGACGCCGAATGCATCGATGAGCGGATTGCCGCCCACAACGGTGGAGGCACCGATCATAAATTGTAACATAAAGGTGGCTGTCATGGGGCCGGAGGCCACACCGCCGGAGTCAAACGCAATGGCGGTGTAAAGATCGGGGACGAAGAAGGAAAGCCCCAAAGCGACGACATAGCCAGGAATGAGGAACCACATGATAGAGATGCCGGTAAGTACCCGCAGCATGGAAAAGCCCATGGCCAACGCAATGGCAATGGAAAGGCTAGTTTTGATGGCGCTGCCGGGAATAGTGCCGGCGCTGACCTCCTCGATTTGAGCCTCCAGTACTGCCACGGCGGGTTCCGCCGAGATGATGAACCAACCCAGCAGCATGGAAAGGGGAATGAGCAGCCAGCGCGTCCAGCCGTCAGCCAACTCGGCGCCCAGTACCTCGCCCAGGGTGGAGAACCCAACATTAACGCCAGTCAGGAACAGTACTAGTCCTACATATGTATACAGGATACCAATGACGATTTTGGCCAGATTACGGCGAGGCATATGCAAGGTAAGGAATTGGAATGCGAAGAAGATGACTACGATGGGCAGCAGTGCGATTGCCATTTCTCCCATGTATTTGGGCAGGTCATGCAGGTAGGCAGCCCCAATGGCGGAAGTATTGGCGAAGGAGGAAGTGGTGACCTCCAGTGTGCCGTTGCTTTCCGTATAGAAAAAGCTGAGAATGAGCACGGCCAGAATAGGCCCGATGGAACAGAGTGCCACCAAACCGAAGCTGTCAGCTTCTGCCCGGGCGTCACTTCGAATATAGGATACACCGACGCCTAGTGCCAGTATGAAAGGAACGGTCATAGGGCCGGTGGTTACGCCGCCGGAATCAAACGCTACACTAAGGAAATCTGGTGCGGCAAAGCTGGCCAAGATAAACACTACACCGTAAAAAGCAATAAGCAGCCAGCGTAGCTTTACGCCGGTAACGATGCGCAGCATGCATACGGAAAGGAAAAATCCAACGCCGATGCCAACGGTGACCAACAGTATGGTGTTATTGATGTGGGGTACTGTCTCGGCCAGAACCTGCAGATCTGGCTCCGCTATGGTAACGGCAAAGCCCAGCATAAAGCTGACGATCAGGATCAACGGTAGGTTACGAGTTTTGGTCAGCGCCATACCGATGCGGTTTCCGATGGGTGTCATGGAGGCTTCCGCGCCCAGCGAGAACAGTCCCATGCCAACGATAACAAAAATAGTGCCAATCAAAAAGCAGAGTAACAAATCGGTGCCAACAGGGGCAATGGTCAGGCATAGCACCAGAACGATCACGACGATAGGAAGTACCGAAATAGCCGATTCCCGTATTTTCTCGATGATCTTTACTCGATTTGCGGTCAGTACCGCGGTGCCTTTGTGCTTCAGCGCACTCACTCCCTTCCTTCTTCAGTGGGGCACAGTTTAATATTATGCGGAAAAAGAGCGGCTCCGCACTTTACTATACTAAATATATCATACAGAGGGTGCTTTGGCAAACTGCTGGGGGAAGTTTTACAAAAAATTAACGATGCTGCAAAATTCAGTTTGTGTTGTTATACTATTGGGTTGTTAGCGCTCATATGAATATCTATGAGGATGATATAGCCGGATCAGCAAACTGCGATGCGTTAATTCTTGGATCCTCCATAATGTAAAAAGTATCCATTCGCAGGCGGGGAAAATTTAGTATCATTGTGTAGTATAGCGGGAATGATATGACGAAAATGAATGAAGAAGTTGCGCAACTTGCAATTTTAACAAGTTATTTGCGCAACTGGCAATGGAAAGCAAAAAATAATGGAGTCTGAACGGCAGAGACCCGCAAAAAGGGCCTCGGCCGTTTATTTTGTTTATTTTCACCCATGCATAAGATTCCATACCACAAAAAGTATAAATTGTCCGCAAGTATTCCCTTTACTTTATTCATAGGATGTTATACAATTATATTCAATAAGTAATATAAAATTAAAAGGGGGTTACAAAAGTTGCCGCAGGATACCATAATAGAGGTACTAAGGACCGAAGAAAAAATGAATCAAATACGAGAGCAAACCGCCGCGGATTGTAGACAAAAACTGCTGATGGCACAGCGCAGTGCGGATCGCCTGCGGGAGCAGGCCCGGGCTGATGCGGAGGCTGAGGTGCGTGAGATGATGTCTGAGGCGGAACGGCAGGCGGCGCAGGCCACCTATCACGCGCTGGAGGAGGCCTCCGTGCAATGGGAACATAAAAAAGAGGAAGCCAGGCAGCGCATCCCGCAGGCTGCCAGGTGGATCGTGGAAAAGGTTGTGGAACGCTAATGGCTATTGTTGCTATGCGTCACTTGCGGCTCATAGGGCTGCAAAGTGAGCGGGAGGAAATGCTGCGGCGTTTGCAGCATCTTGGCTGTCTGGAAATCACCGAGCCGGAGCCGGCGGCAGATGACCCGCTGCTGGAAAAGCTGCGTATACCGGAGGCGGCGGAGCTGCAAAGGATACGAGAGCAGTACACCGCAGCAGAGCAGGCGCTGCAAACGCTAGCTGAGCATACTCCCAAGGAAAAGAATGCACTGGAGCCGCTTCCGTTCATTGATGAGCAGGCGTTGACTGATGAAAGCCAACTGGCTGACGGAAAGAGTGCGGCGGAGCGGTTGAACCGTTGCCGAGAGGAATTGGCTTCCCTGCAGTCACGCAGCGAAAAGCTGGCGGCAGAGGAGGCTCAGCTTCTTCCTTGGGAGAGCCTTACCATGCCGCTGGAATGCGCTACCACCGAAAAAGTGCTGATCCAAATGGGCACACTGCCCGCGGTGGTACCGCCGGAGCAGATTCAGGAGGCACTGGAGGCGGCGGGAGAACTGTATGAATTCCGCGTGATCAGCGCCGACCGTGAGCGCCGGTACGCCGTGCTTACGGTACATATTTCACAGGCGGAGGACCACATAGCCGCGTTAAAGGCATTGGGCTGGAGCTGCGTGGCACTGGGCGACCGCCGCGGTACTGCAGGAGAAAACCTTGCCGCCCTGCGGCGGGAGCAGGCAGAACTGGCAGAGCGCAAGGTTGCGTTGGAACAGGAGATTGCAAAGTGCGCCAACCAAAAGCCGGAGCTGCGGCAGCTTTCGGATGCTTCCCGCATCGAGATCGACCGTGGAGAGGCCAAGAGCCGTACGCGGGATACAGCAGAGACATTTCTGCTGGAGGGGTGGTTCCCGGCGGAGAACACCAAGGAACTGGAGATGCTTCTGGGAGGGTGCACCTGTGCTTGGCAGATGACAGATCCCGCCCCGGAGGATTATCTGCGGGTACCTGTTAAGCTGAAAAATAATCGCTTTACGCAGCCGCTTAATATGGTCACAGAGATGTATTCTTTGCCGGCCTATGGTTCGCTGGATCCTAATCCCTACATGGCACCATTCTTTATTCTGTTTTACGGCATTATGATGGCGGATATGGGTTATGGCCTTTTGATGATGCTGGCATCACTCATTGTGCTGAAGAAGAAACAGCCTACCGGCGGCAGCTACAATTTCTTTGCGCTGCTGGGATTATGCGGCATCTCTACTTTCTTTATGGGTGCATTGACCGGCGGTTTCTTCGGGGATTTCATCCCGCAAATGCTCAAAGTCATTAACCCGGAAAGCACCTTCACCTGGTTCTGGCAGCCGCTCATTTCGCCCATCAATGATATTATTGCCATTATGCTGGGCTCACTGGCATTGGGGTGTGTGCAGATTCTCGTCGGTATGGTCATCGGCTTTATCTACAAGCTGAAGCACGGCGAGATAGCCAGTGCCCTGTGCGAGGAAGCTGCCTGGTGGGTTATTATTGGCTGTGGTGTGGCATTGGGCATCACCGGGAAAAAGACATTCCTATGGGTGTTGTTGGCGGTCTTGATTATTAGCCAGGGTTATGGCAAAAAAGGCATCGGCGGAAAAATTGTTGGCATCGGTGGTTCGGTATACAATCACATTACCGGCTATTTTGGGGATATTCTCTCCTATGTTCGCCTAATGGCTTTGATGTTGGCAGGTGCGGTCATCGCGCAAGTATTTAATACTCTGGCAGCTATCCCTGGCAATCTGATTGTATTTATTATTGTATCGCTGTTGGGCAATGCTCTTAATTTTGCCTTGAATTTGCTGGGCTGTTATGTCCATGACATGCGGCTTCAGTGTTTGGAATTTTTCAAGTATTTCTACCGGGACGGCGGACGCGCGTTTAAGCCCGTTGCGGCTCAGCCCAAATATTACAGAATAGCAGAACAATAAAAAGGAGCGTATGAAAAATGAGTTTTCTGGAATCTTTCGGTGGTTTGGCGCTGGCCCTGCTGGGCGGCGGTTTGGCGGCTGGTTTGAGTTGTGTTGGCTCGGCCAAGGGAACCGGTATGGCAGGTGAAGCCGCTGCCGGCCTGATGTGCGAAGATCCCGGCAAGTTTGGTAAAGCAATGATTTTGCAGGTGCTGCCCGGTACGCAGGGTCTGTATGGTACCGTCGTGTGGTTTTTCTCCATTTATGCCATTGGCCTTTTGAATGGCAATACCGACTTGAGCGTGATGGAAGGCTTGCGCTGCTTTGCGGCCTGCTTGCCTATGGCGTTGGGCGGATTGCTTTCTGCTATTGCGCAGGGGCGTGTGGCGGCTTCCTCCATCAATATTCTGGCCAAGAAGCCATCCGACTGGTCCAAGGGTCTGGTACTGTGCGGCATTGTGGAGTTTTATGCAATTCTTTCGCTGCTGGCTTCGATGCTGATGCTGTACTTCCTGTTCCTGGCGTAAGCAAAACGGGAGAAAGGAGCCCTTATGGAAGGAATCGAAAAGATCACCGCGCGCATCATTGAGGATGCCCAGCGGGAGATTGCCCAAATGCAGCGGGAAAATGAAGAAAAGATCAATGCCTTGACGGCGGAAGCCCAGTCGGCGGCGGAGCAGGAGAGCCTGGAGCTGCTGACCCGCGGACGCCGTGCGGCGGAGGAACGGCGGGAGCGCCTGTCATCTTCGGCGACGGTGGAGTGTCGCAAGATGGAATTGGCAGCTAAACAGGAATTATTGAATGAAGCTTTTGCGGTGGCGGTGGAAGAGTTATGCCACTTGCCTCGAGAAAAATATCTTGCGCTGATCGCTTCACTAGCTGCGGAAGTGGCCGAAGGAGGGGAGGAGATGATCCTTTCCCCGCAGGATGCAAGTGAAATTGGACCAGAGGTTGTACTGCTGGCGAATACCGCCTTACGCGAAGCAGGTAAACCGGGAAAGCTGACCCTCAGTGCCGAGCCCCGTTCTATTCCGGGCGGATTTATCCTCAGCCACGGTGATGTAGAGCTGAACTGTGCCTTTGATACCCTGGTGCGGCTGCAGCGGGAAAAGCTGGAGAAAGAGGTCGCTGCGATCCTCTTTCCCGTACAGTAAGGAGGGGCTGCGATGACCCCCATCAAGGATACTGACTATTTGACGGTCTCTGCGTGGCTGCATGCAATGGAGACCCGCCTGCTGACTCCGGAAAAGGTGGAGCGTCTACTGGAAGCAGCCAGTGAGACGGAAGCCCGTAAGCTGCTGACGGAATGCGGTTATGCCGAAGCTCTCCCACTGGAGGAAGCGCTGCGGGAGCATCGGGAAACGCTCTACAAAGAGCTGGCGGCTGCTGTGCCGGAGCCAAGGCTCATTGAGCTATTCCAGCTCAAATACGATTACCATAATATCAAGGCGATCCTAAAGGCAGAACGCCGAGGAATTTCGCCGGAAGCATTTCTGCTGCCAGGCGGTCGGTATGATGCCGCTCAGCTGCAAAGCGAATGGCAGCAGGAGCATATGTTCCAGGTAAGTGATACAGCCCGCCGTGCGGCGCAGGAAGCAGCAGCTCTTCTGCGGGAAAATGATCCGCAAGGTGCTGATCTACGGTTGGATGCTGCTTGTTATGATGAAATGCGCACTTTGGCTGAGGAAATGAAAAGCAACTTTTTACAGGGGTATGTGCGGCAGCTGATTGACGCCGCAAACCTGCGCACCGCCGTACGGGCCGCCCGCAGCGGCAGCAGTGAGGTGCTGCCCCGTGCCCTTTTGGAGGGCGGCAGCGTTTCCACCCACGGCATAATGATGACAGAGCCTGGCAAGCTGGGCGAGCTGTTTGGTGCGGGGGCGCTGGAAAAGGCGGCAGCTTTGGGCGCCGCGGCAGCGGGGGGCGGTTCGCTTACCGCCTTTGAAAAAGCCTGTGACGAAGCAACCGATGCTTATCTGGCGGCAGCCCGCCGTACCCCTTTTGGGGAGGAAACAGTGCTGTGCTACCTGGCTGCTGTAGAAAATGAGATTACAGCCATTCGCATTATAATGACCGGCCGGCAGGCGGGGCTTTCGCCCGAAATGATCCGCAGCCGGTTAAGAAACGCAGGATAAAGGAGGCGCCCTATGTATAAAATTGCCGTGCTGGGCGATGCCCAGAGCGTACAGGGCTTTGCGGCGCTTGGCTTGCAGGTATGCCTGGCCGAAAACGCCGAGCAGGCCCGTCCCATCCTGCACCGGCTGGCCAAGGAGGATACAGCCATTATCTATGTGACGGAGCAGCTGGCAGCGGGTCTGACCGCAGAGCTGGACCGTTACCGCAAGGCAGTTACCCCTGCCATTATCCTCATCCCCGGTAAAGAGGGAAGCCTCGGACTGGGGATGCAGCTGGTGAAAACCACGGTGGAGCGCGCTGTTGGCGCCGACATCATTTGAGGAAAGGAAGAAAAGCCCCATGGGAAAAATCGTTAAAGTCTCCGGGCCGCTGGTGGTTGCCACCGGCTTGGAGGAAGCCAATATGGCGGATGTGGTTCGGGTCGGTGAGCAGCGCCTCATCGGTGAGATCCTGACCATGAACAGCGGTTCCGCCTCCATTCAGGTCTACGAGGAGACCTCCGGCCTCGGCCCCGGCGCCGAGGTGGTGACCACCGGCTCACCGCTTTCGGTGGAGCTTGGCCCCGGACTGGTAGAAAATATTTACGATGGTATTCAGCGCCCGCTGGACGCCATTATGAAGAAGGTGGGCGGCAATAACCTGCCCCGCGGTGTGGAGGTTCCCGCGCTGGACCGTGAAAGAAAATGGGAATTTACCGCCACCGCCCATCCCGGTGATGAAGTCATCGGCGGTGATATCATCGGTACGGTGCAGGAGACCCCCTCCATTTTGCATAAGATTATGATTCCACCCAAGATGAAGGGAAAGCTGGTTTCGATAAAATCCGGCAGCTATACCGTGACAGAAACGGTCGCCGTGCTGGAGCAGCCGGACGGTACCCGTGTGGAACTGCCGATGATGCAGAAGTGGCCAGTGCGTGTGGGCCGCCCTTATCGGCGCAAATTCCCGCCCAGCGTGCCGCTACAGTCCGGCCAGCGTATTGTGGATACCTTCTTCCCGGTGGCAAAGGGCGGTACCGCGGCTATTCCGGGACCGTTCGGCTCTGGCAAGACAGTGATGCAGCACGCTTTGGCCAAGTGGTCGGATGTGGACTTGGTGGTCTACATCGGCTGCGGGGAACGCGGGAATGAAATGACCGATGTGTTGCGGGAATTCCCAGAGCTAATTGACCCCCGTACCGGTGAATCGCTGATGAAGCGTACCGTACTCATCGCCAACACCTCCGATATGCCGGTGGCCGCCCGTGAAGCGTCCATCTATACTGGCATTACCATAGCGGAATATTACCGTGACATGGGCTATGCCGTTGCCGTTATTGCGGATTCCACCTCCCGCTGGGCAGAGGCCCTGCGTGAGATGAGTGGCCGTCTGGAGGAGATGCCCGGTGAAGAGGGCTATCCCGCCTACCTTTCCTCCCGTCTGGCGCAGTTCTATGAGCGCGCCGGCGTGGTGCAGTGCCTGGCCAGCGACGAGCGCACCGGCTCCCTGACCGCCGTGGGCGCGGTGTCGCCTCCCGGCGGCGACCTGAGTGAGCCGGTGGCACAGGCCACCATGCGTATCGTCAAGGTCTTCTGGTCGCTGGACGCTTCGCTGGCCTATCGCCGCCACTTCCCGGCCATCAACTGGCTGAACTCCTACTCCCTGTATCTGGACGCGGTGACGCCCTGGTTCAACGAGAACATGGGCGAGGACTTCATACGGAACCGCAACCGCGCCATGCACCTTTTGCAGGAGGAGAACGAGCTAAACGAGATCGTCCAGCTGGTGGGCAAGGATTCCCTTTCCGCCCACGACCAGCTGACGCTGGAGATCGCCCGGATGCTGCGGGAGGACTTCCTGCAGCAGAATGCCTTTATGGACGTGGACTCCTACTCCAGCTTTGACCGGCAGATGCAGCTGCTGGGGCTGATCCTGCACTACGAGTCCCTGTGCCGCGGCGCTGTGGACAAGGCCGTGGCCCCATCCGCGCTGTACGCCATCCCCGCCCGGGAGAAGCTGGGCTGGGCCAAGTACGCCGCCGCAGAGGAATACGCCGCCAACTACGCCGCCGTCCGCGCTGATATGGAGCGCGAGATCGCCGAGCTGATCCGAAAGGCTGGTGAAGAGGAATGATGAAGGAATACCGTACCATCCACGAGGTGTCCGGTCCCCTGATGGTGGTGGACCATGTGGAGGGCGTCACCTATGACGAGCTGGCGGAGATCCAGCTGCACAGCGGCGAGGTCCGCCGCTGCAAGGTACTGGAGGTCAACGGCGACCGCGCCGTGGTCCAGCTGTTCGACTCCTCCGCCGGCATCAACCTGCGGGATGCCACCATCCGCTTCCTGGGCCACCCCTTGCAGCTGGGCGTATCCGCCGATATGCTGGGGCGCGTGTTCAACGGCATGGGCGAACCCATCGACGGCGGCCCCGCCCTGCTGGCGGAGGAATACCGGGACATCAACGGCCTGCCCATGAACCCGGCGGCCCGTGACTATCCCAACGAGTTCATTCAGACCGGCATCAGCACTATCGATGGACTGAACACGCTGGTCCGCGGCCAGAAGCTGCCCATTTTCTCCTGCTCCGGTCTTCCCCACGCCAATCTGGCGGCGCAGATCGCCCGACAGGCCCGGGTGCTGGACGACAGCTCCAACTTCGCCGTGGTGTTCGCCGCTATCGGCATCACCTTTGAGGAGTCGGAGTTCTTTGTGCGGGAGTTCCAGCGCACCGGCGCCATCGAGCGCACGGTGCTGTTCACCAACCTGGCCAATGACCCTGCCGTGGAGCGTATCGCCACGCCCCGTATGGCGCTGACCGCCGCGGAGTATCTGGCCTTTGAGAAGGATATGCACGTGCTGGTCATCATGACCGACATCACCAACTACGCCGAGGCCCTGCGTGAGGTCTCCGCCGCCAAGAAGGAGGTCCCCGGCCGCCGCGGCTATCCCGGCTACCTCTACACCGACCTTGCGACGATGTACGAGCGCGCGGGCCGTCAGGTGGGCAAGGACGGCTCGATCACGATGATCCCCATCCTGACGATGCCCGAAGACGACAAGACCCACCCCATCCCCGACCTGACGGGCTATATCACCGAGGGGCAGATCATCCTTTCGCGCGAGCTGTACCGCCGCGGTATCAATCCGCCGGTCGATGTGCTGCCGAGCCTTTCCCGACTCAAGGACAAGGGCATCGGCGCGGGCAAGACGCGCGAGGACCATTCCGGCACGATGAACCAGCTCTTCGCGGCCTATGCCACCGGTAAAGAGAACAAGGAGCTCATGTCGATCCTCGGCGAGGCGGCGCTGAGCCCGACTGATTTACTCTACGCCAAGTTTGCCGACGAGTTTGAAAAGCGCTATGTCGCGCAGGGCACGGACGAGAACCGCTCCATTGAGCAGACGCTCGACCTCGGCTGGGAGCTTTTATCCCTTCTGCCGCGCAGCGAGCTCAAGCGCATCAAACCGGAGTATATCGACAAGTATCTCAAAAAGGAAGAGTAAGGGGGGAGAAAAGTGCCTACGACCACTGTTAATCCCACCCGCATGGAGCTCACGCGCCTCAAGGGGCGGCTGCGCACCGCCCAGCGTGGGCACAAACTTCTCAAGGACAAGCGCGACGAGTTGATGAAGCAGTTCATGGAGGTCGTGCGCGAGGACTTAGCGCTGCGGCAGAAGGTGGAGCAGTCGCTTGCACGCGCCTACGGCTCGTTCACCGTGGCGAGCGCGCTGATGTCGCCGGAAATGCTTGAGCAGGCGCTATTGTGCCCCAAGCAGAGCGTTTCGCTCGAAACGGGCACGGAGAACGTGATGAGCGTCGAGGTGCCGCGCTATGAGTTCAAGCTCGCGAGCGAGGACGGCGGGAATATTTATCCGTACGGCTTCGCCCAGACGAGCGGCGAGCTCGACGACGCGGTGCGCGAGCTCGGCGACATTCTGCCCGACCTGCTCCGCCTTGCCGAGGTCGAGAAGGCCACGCAGCTGCTCGCCGCCGAGATCGAGCGCACGAGACGGCGCGTCAACGCGCTCGAATACGTCAAAATTCCGCAGATGCAGCAAAACATCAAGTATATCACGATGAAGCTCGATGAAAACGAGCGTGCCAACACGATCCGACTGATGAAGGTCAAGGACATCATCCTGAAAGAGGCCATCGAAGAGCGCCGCGAGACCGACAAGGCCGAGGGCGCGGACGTGTGAATGGCGAAAGTTGTCAAAACACTTGAGCGGAGTAAAGCAAAACCCATCCGTTTTGTATAATTTGTCGGTTGACATTTTCGGTTAAGGATCCTATACTGAGACCAACAAAGTTCCACGAACGGAGAAACAACACAAGATGAAGAGCATTTTCGTTTTTGCATACTATTATTACTTTACTATGGATTCGTAGTAAGGCTAATTTGTGATGCAAAGATGCAAAAAGGCTCTGAAAAGAGATTGCTTGATGCGGCACAGGTTAGACCTGTGCCGCATTTTTTCGTTGTGGCGATATTTCACGGTCAATAAGGAGGAAATTATTATGATCGTCGTACTCAAGCGTGGCGCAGAACAGGACAAGCGCGAGCAGCTTATCAACTGGCTCAAAAATCAGGGCCTTGGCGTGCACATCTCCGAGGGCGAGTACCAGACCGTGCTGGGCCTGATCGGCGACACGGCGCGCGTCGACATGGACCTGATCGAGAGTTTGAGCATCGTCGACTCCGTCAAGCGCGTGACAGAGCCCTTCAAGTGCTGCAACCGCAAGTTCCATCCCGACGACATGATCGTGCAGGTGGGCGACGTCAAGGTCGGCGGCGGAAACTTCTGCATGATCGCGGGCCCGTGCTCGGTCGAATCCGAAGAGCAGATCGTCGCGGTCGCCAAGGCCGTGAAGGCCTCGGGCGCGAACATGCTGCGCGGCGGCGCATTCAAGCCCCGCACTTCTCCTTATGATTTCCAGGGCCTCAAGGCCGAGGGCATCGAGCTGCTGAAGATCGCCCGTCAGGAGACCGGCCTTCCCATCGGCACCGAGATCATGGGCACGAATTACCTGCCGCTCTTTGAGGATGTGGACGTCATTCAGGTCGGCGCGCGCAATATGCAGAACTTCGACCTGCTGCGCGAGCTCGGCAAGCTGAGAAAGCCCATCCTCTTAAAGCGCGGCCTCGCCAGCACGCTCAAGGAGCTTTTAATGAGCGCGGAGTACATCATGGCCGGCGGCAACGAGCAGGTCATCCTCTGCGAGCGCGGCATTCGCACCTACGACGACTACATGAGAAACACGCTCGACCTTGCGGCTGTGCCGATGCTCAAGGAGCTCACGCACCTGCCGGTCATCGTCGACCCCAGCCACGCGACCGGCATTGCGCGCCTCGTGCGCCCGATGGCACTGGCTGCTGCCGCCTGCGGCTCTGACGGCCTCATCATCGAGGTGCACAACGACCCCATTCACGCGCTGTGCGACGGCGCGCAATCCCTGCGCCCCGAGCAGTACGATGACCTCGCCAAGGCTGTGCGCCGCGTGAGAGAGGCGGTGGCAGAATGACCGCCGGCATCGTCGGCCTCGGCCTGATCGGCGGCTCGCTCGCCAAGGCATACCACGAGGCGGGCGAGCGTGTGCTCGCCCACGACATCGACCGCGATGTCTTGTCGTTCGCCGTCATCAGCGGCGCGGTGGACGAGGCGCTGACGGACGAGACGATGGCAGAGTGCGATGTCATCCTGCTGGCCGTCCGACCCGCGGCGGCGGTCGAATGGCTCAAAAATCACGCGGCAAAGATCGACAAGCACACGGTCGTCATCGACTGCTGCGGCACCAAGCGCAAGGTATGCGCGGCGTGCTTCCCAATCGCCGAGCAGTACGGCATTACGTACCTTGGCGGTCACCCGATGGCGGGCACGCAGTTCTCGGGCTTCAAGTACGCCAAGGCGAACCTCTTCGTGGGCGCGCCGATGGTGCTCGTGCCGCCGCGCTTTGACGACATTGAATTACTCAGCCATGTGAAAGACCTGCTCTCGCCCGCGGGCTTTGGGAGCTACTCCGTCACAACCGCCGAGCAGCACGACGAGATGATCGCCTTCACCTCGCAGCTGGCGCATGTGGCGTCCAACGCCTACATCAAGAGCCCCACAGCGAAAAAGCACAAGGGCTTTTCCGCCGGCAGCTACAAGGATATGACGCGCGTTGCCTGGCTCGCGCCGCACATGTGGGCGGAGCTCTTCATGGAAAACAAGGAATTCCTGCTCAAGGAGATCGACTGCTACATCGAGCACCTGAGCGAATACAAGACCGCCATGGAACATGACGACGAAGAGACCCTTATCCGACTTCTGGACGAGGGCAAGAAGAGAAAGGAAGAGGTGGACGGCTGATGCGAAGCATCCATATCAAGGCCTCGCGCGAATACGACGTGCTGGTCGAGCGCGGCTTACTCGACCGCGCGGGCGAGCTTCTCCGGGAGGTCAGCGCCCCCGGCATGGCCGCCATCGTGTCGGACGACACGGTCTACGCGCTCTACGGCGAGCGCACGGTCAAGGCCCTTGAAAAAGCTGGCTACCGTGTGCACTCTTTCACATTCCCCGCGGGCGAGGGGAGCAAGAACCTCTCGACCTACGCCGATGTGCTGCACTTCCTCGGTGAGCACCGCTTCAGCCGCAGCGACGTGGTCGTTGCGCTCGGCGGCGGCGTGGTGGGCGACCTCGCGGGCTTTGCCGCGGCGACGTATCAGCGCGGCATGGGCTTTGCCCAGATCCCGACGACGCTGCTGGCCGCGGTCGATTCGTCCGTCGGCGGCAAGACCGCCGTCGACCTGCCCACGGGCAAGAATCAGGCGGGCAGCTTCTATCAGCCCTGCATCGTGATCTGCGATCCCAACACGCTCGAAACGCTGCCCGAGGAGCAGTACCGCTGCGGCTGCGCCGAGATCATCAAGTATTCGATGCTCGGCAATGCAGCGTTCTTTGAAGAACTCTACAAAACGCCCGTGCGTGAGCAGTACGAGCACGTCATCGAGGTCTGCGTGCAGATGAAGCGCGACATCGTCGGCGCGGACGAGTACGACCTCGGCCGCCGCCGCACGCTGAACTTGGGCCACACGTTTGGTCACGCGGTGGAGCAGTGCAGCGATTTTTCTCTTCTGCACGGCGAGACGGTCGCCATCGGCATGGCGACGGTCACGCGCGCGGCAGTCAAGCGCGGCATTTGCGGCGAAGAGACGCTGGCGCGCCTGCTCGACATTCTGCGCCGCTATGGTCTGCCGACCGAGACGGGATATCCGCTCGACAAGCTCTATGAGGCCGAGCTCGTCGACAAGAAGATTTCCGGCGGCAAGATGCACCTCATCGTGCCGGAAAAGATCGGTCAGGTGCGCATGGAGACGATCCCCGTCGAAGCCCTGCGCGACTGGATGCAGGACGGTGGCATCCGATGAAGAGAACTATCACGCCCGGCGCGCGCACGGGATGTGTGCGCATCCCGGCATCCAAATCGCAGGCGCACCGGCTGCTGATCTGCGCGGCGCTCGGCGAGGAGAAGACCGAGGTCGTCTGCGACGGCATTTCCGCCGATATCGCGGCCACGGCGAAGTGCCTGAGCGCGCTCGGCGCGAAAATTGAAGAAATGGAGACGGGCTTTCTCGTCTCTCCAATCAAAAAAGTGCCCGAGGGGCACTGCGACCTCTACTGCGGCGAGAGCGGGTCGACGCTGCGCTTCCTGCTGCCCATCGTCGGCGCGCTCGGCGCGCAGGCGGTATTCCACCGCGAGGGGCGGCTGTCCCAGCGCCCGCTCGCCCCGCTGGATAGCGTTTTAAAAGAGCATGGCATGACGCTCCGCGAGGACGGCGACCTGCTGTATTGCAGTGGACAGCTGATCGGGGGAAACTATACGATCGCAGGCAATGTGTCCTCTCAATATATTTCGGGCCTTCTCATGGCGCTGCCGCTGCTGATCAGAGACAGTCTTCTTATGGTGTCCGGCCCACTGGAATCCGCGGCTTACGTCGCCATGACGGAGGATGCACTTCAGCTTTCCAAGCTGACCATCCCCAAAATGGGGGCGATGTGGGCGATTCCCGGTCAGCAGAGATGTCATCTGCCGAAGCACACGGTCGTCGAGGGCGACTGGTCGAACACGGCGTTCTTCCTCTGCATGGGTGCGCTGTCGAAAGAGGGCGTGACCGTCGAGGGGCTGAATTTGCAGTCCTCGCAGGGCGACCGCGGCGTGCTGGACGTTTTGCGCCGGTTCGGCGCGGAAGTCACGGAGCACGGCGACGCCGTGACGGTCAGGCGCGGCGCGCTGCATGGCGTGACGATCAACGCCGCGCCCATCCCCGACCTCATCCCCGTGCTGAGTGTCGTTGCGTCGGTCGCAGAGGGGGAGACGCGGGTCGAAAACGCCTACCGGCTGCGGCTCAAGGAGTCCGACCGCCTCAAGAGCACGGCGAATCTCCTGCGCGCGCTCGGCGGACAAGTCGAAGAGAAAGAAGACGGCCTTGCCATCACGGGCGTTCCCGCGCTGCACGGCGGCGCGGTCGAAACGCAGAACGACCATCGCCTCGCGATGTCTGCCGCCACGGCGGCCTGCGCCGCGACGGGCGAGATCACAGTCGACAACGACGGCTGCGTGGCAAAGTCCTATCCCCGCTTTTGGGAGGATTTTAGCAGCTTGAAAGGAGAAGGTTTATGAGCAGCACCTACGGCGAAAATCTGCATTTGACCATCTTCGGCCAGTCGCATTCCCCTGCCATCGGCGTGACGGTCGAGGGCATCCCTGCGGGCGAGAAAGTTGATCTGGACGAGCTCCAGCGCTTT